>OFFM01000123.1_pt1 | contig 79991 bp, 57 predicted proteins | sample 1521401 | NCBI WGS metagenome assembly OFFM01 (sample SAMEA3504118, study PRJEB24116) | mouse gut metagenome | biome: mouse gut; feature: mouse-associated habitat; material: faeces | place: Denmark | collected 2011
GGGGATGTCGTGAGACACCCCCGCCCTAATTTATTTCCGGACCGCCATTCGCCACGGCGAGACACCGATTCCGGAGAGTTATATACACATCATATGCACTTAGGTCTAATGCAATTATTTTTCATTTAATGCCTCAAAATAGCAGTCAGCAATTACAAGCCACTCCTCAAGTGTACCCTGCGTGGTATAACCCTTCTCTTTTTCCGGATCTCCCAGTTCGCGGGAAGCGACATCTTCGGTGAGCGTGACAACCACCGGCGGCACATCCACTCCCGGTGTGTAAAAATCCTTAAGGCTCACTCCGGAGCGATCCTCCTCAATAAGATACAGTATACGGTTATATCTGTACAGACCGGTAATTCGGGCTGTCCGTTCTTTCCCGCCGTCTTCGCTATGATGAAGAATCTCTGGCAAGAAATGGAAAACCGCCTGGGAATTATCCCATATTATGGCTCCTATACCTTTGTCCTTCATATTCTCCATGATACCTGTTTTTGCATTGTCGAGCAATACAGCAACATCTTTCTTTGTGTTTTCCATAATTATATTTTTTAATCCTTTAATTATTCAATTCATTCATCAGACTCATCCAATAATCTTTCAAATCTTTCCATCTAACCACTTCCCCTTTTCCAGGCATAGGAGAGATATTCCTGCCGTTCAGTCTCACCGAGGCATAGATATCACCGCTTTTCCCGCGTAACAGGATTATAGCGAGATTGGCAGCGAGCGGTGTGATCCGCTGGATCTGCCATGTATCCGGGAGGCTTTCATAATCGTCGGTCATTGCATAACAACCCGGAAGCCTCATAAGTGAGAACAAGGGCAGCAATGTCTCGGCATGACCGAAATATCCATGCGCACGCACATCATCGCCATTCCCCGTAACTGCCGCATCTATATCAGCGATTATACGTTCAAGCAATGGGGAACTCGCCTCTCCCGCAAGGTCGTTTATTGTATTGATGTTGTTCCGGAGATAATGCAGCATATTGGAGGCAAGCCAACATCCCTGATATTCATCCTCACTCATATATTCCGTAGTAGGGGCCGGCAAGCCGGAGGCGAGATTAGCCTGCAGGAGTCCGTACATACTCATTGTCAGATGACGAAGATGCTGTCTGTCCTCTTCATATCCACGGACAAAAAGGCGGCGGGCAGGGGCATCCGACACATGCCGCTTCAAGAAATCTTCATAAACCTCAACCCAGGCGCCATCCTCACGATACCGAGCATAAGCTGTGTCAGCGACAAAACAACGCAGCAGCGAGTCATTCTGATGTCCGGAAGCTGCAAACAGCTCAAGATGCTTATTGGGAATCTCGAGGGCATGCATGAACTGATACATAGTCATCACCACGCGCGGCACATACGTGGATTTAGACTCCATCTTGCCATTTCTGAACAATTCCGGTAACATCCTGGCCATATCTGAGCCAAGACGCTCCTCTTCCCCAACACCAACAGGTGAAAGTAGCCCCCAGCGCCCATCTGTATTAGATGAGATTTTGCGCATCATATCCAGGAAAGACTTGCCATCGGCAGTCAGCTTATCTTTCGCCTCAGCCTCATGCAATGCTTTTGAAATCAATTCTATTTTCTTGGGAGATGACAAGAATCGCGCGCCATGACGCGCAGTGTAGCTGAGATAGAAAGGCTTGAGACTGTCAACCCATGCCACAGTGGAGTCACAACGGGAGAAATCATAAGGCATCATAGATCCGCTGTAGATATCAGGCAAAGGTTCATGCCGCGTGTATCTCACTCTTATCTCACACATTGCCGGAACTGCCGCCGACACCATCACAAGACCCAACAGGGCCGTCTTTATAAAATTAATTCGTTTTTTCATAACCTTGGGATATACAGTTTTATGGATTTGGAGTTCTCCTCTCAGTCAGAGACACTCCACCCTATATTCATATAATCTTAAAGTCTCCCGATTTGTTTTATTTTTTTTATTAATTTTGCAGTCTGATAATTAAATCTTGAGACATGACACTGATCGATGGAAAGAAGACAGCAGCGGAAATCAAAAGTGAAATCGCTGCCGAAGTAGAGGAAATGAAAGCCCGCGGCGAGCGCGCTCCCCACCTCGCGGCTATACTCGTGGGACACGACGGCGGCTCGGAGACTTACGTTGCCAACAAAGTAAAAGCCTGCGAGGAATGTGGCTTCACAAGCTCGCTCATCCGTTTCGAGGATGACCTTACGGAAGAAAGACTCATCGAGGAAATAAAACGCCTCAATGAAGATGACTCTGTCGACGGTTTCATCGTGCAGCTACCTCTCCCCCGTCATATCGACGAGCAGAATATCATACGCGCCATTGACCCGGCAAAGGATGTAGATGGTTTCCATCCGATAAATGTCGGAAGGATGTCAATCGGTCTGCCCGGATTCGTGTCGGCTACTCCGGCGGGCATCATGCAGCTACTCAAAAGATATGGAGTGGAGACACGCGGCAAACATGCGGTTGTGCTCGGACGGAGCAACATCGTCGGCAAACCTATGGCTACCCTCCTGATGCAAAAATCCAATCCAGGAAACTGTACTGTAACTGTATGCCATTCCGCCACACCCAATATAAAGGAGATTTGCCGTCAGGCTGATATCATCGTGGCGGCTCTCGGTCAACCGGGATTTGTCACTGAAGATATGGTGAAACCGGGCGCTACGGTGATTGATGTGGGCACCACACGTGTGCCTGACGCTTCACGCAAAAGCGGATGGAGACTGCGTGGTGACGTTGATTTCGACAACGTGGCAGAGAAATGCGAATTTATCACTCCGGTGCCCGGAGGCGTGGGTCCCATGACCATATGCTCTCTGATGATCAACACCCTCATCGCCCGCAAGGACAATCCCTATAAATGATAAAAATCTCTCCCGCGTTGTTATAAACAAAAAACAGCGTGTAAAAAGTTTAAATGAGTTCTAAATGAAGAATCTTGTGATAGTCGAGTCGCCGGCAAAAGCGAAGACAATCGAGAAATTTTTAGGCAAAGACTTCAAAGTCATGTCAAGCTACGGTCATATCCGCGATCTAAAGAAGAAGGGGATGAGCGTGGAGGTTGACTCGGATTTCTCGCCGCTATACGAAATCCCGGCCGAAAAGAAAGAGCTGGTAAAGCAACTGAAGGCCGCTGCAAAACAAGCGGATACAGTGTGGCTGGCTTCCGATGAAGACCGCGAGGGAGAGGCGATCGCCTGGCATCTTTACGAGGTGCTGGGGCTGAAGCCTGAGAATACGCGGCGAATTGTTTTTCACGAGATTACAAAACCGGCGATTCTTCACGCCATTGACAATCCCCGCTCAATTGATATCGACAGGGTTAACGCCCAGCAGGCACGCCGTGTCCTCGACCGCATAGTGGGATTCGAACTCAGTCCTATATTGTGGAAAAAGATCAAGCCGGCGCTGTCGGCAGGCAGAGTGCAAAGCGTTGCCGTGCGACTGATATGCGAGAGAGAAAAAGAGGTGGAAGCTTTTTCCCCCGAACCTTTTTTCAGGGTTAATGCTGTTTTTGCAGCAAACGGTGGAGAGAATTTCAAAGCGGAACTCAAGCGTCGTCTCCCTTCAGAAAAAGAAGCACTCGATTTTCTGGAAGTTTGCAAGAATGCGTCTTTCTCAATAGCTGAATTAAGCGTAAAACCGGTTAAGCGCTCACCTGCGCCACCTTTTACCACTTCCACCCTGCAACAGGAAGCCGGTAAAAGACTCGGTTTTTCTGTCAACACCACAATGCGCATCGCGCAGAAATTATATGAGGACGGACGCATTACATACATGCGAACCGACTCGACAAACCTCTCCGAACTGGCGATCCGCGACATCGCTACAGCGATAGCCGCTGATTATGGCGATGATTTCGTGAAAACACGCCATTACCACACGAATTCAAAAGGTGCGCAGGAAGCTCACGAGGCAATCCGACCTACATACATATCAAATAAGTCAATCCCGGGCACCGCGCAGGAACAGAAACTGTATGATCTGATATGGAAACGCGCTGTAGCTTCGCAAATGAGCGATGCGCTGCTCGAAAAGACCAATGTTGACATATCGGTAAGCGGGTCAAAAGAGGAATTCAAAGCCGAAGGTGAAGTTGTCAAATTCGAGGGCTTCATGAAAGCATGGCAGATCGACGCTGACTCAGCCACATTCACACGCCTTCCGCAACTCGCGCAAGGGGAAAATCTTGATGCAGGCGAAATCACAGCGACACAACGGTTCACACTGCCTCCGGCTCGCTACACAGAGGCTTCGCTTGTTAAAAAAATGGAAGATCTCGGAATCGGACGTCCGTCAACTTATGCTCCCACTATCTCTACGATCCAGAGCCGCGATTACATCCGTCATGGAGAGAAGGAGGGAACCCCGAGAGCTTTCGATGTGCTGACCCTTGCCAACGGCAAGATAGCCAAAGCCACGCTTTCCGAAAATACCGGCAGCGAGAAAGGGAAACTTGTGCCGACAGATGTGGGTATGGTTGTAAACGAGTTCCTCACACAATATTTTCCTGATATCCTTGACTATAATTTCACAGCACGCGTTGAGGAAAAATTCGATGAGATCGCAGAAGGCAAACTCGGCTGGAAAAACGAGATGTCGGATTTCTATACCAATTTCCACCCGTCGATAGAGAAGGTGGATTCAATGCGGCTTGAACACAAGGTGGGAGAACGCATATTGGGCACGGATCCCAAATCCGGTAAACAGGTATCTGTAAAAATCGGACGATTCGGACCAGTAGTGCAGATCGGTGATGCCGCAGATGATGAGAAGCCACAGTTTGCGAGTCTTCTCGAAGGTCAGAGCATTCAGGATATAACCCTTGAGGAAGCGCTGAAACTTTTTGAGCTTCCGCGCCAGATAGGCACTATCGACGGCAAGCCCGTCACAGCCGCCATAGGCAGATTCGGGCCATACGTGCATTTTGAAAAGATGTTCGTGTCAATACCCAAGGATCTTGCTCCGCAGACAATCACTCTTGAAGAGGCGCAAGCTTTGATCAATGCAAAGAAAGAGGCTGAGGCAAACCGTCTTATCAAGGATTTCCCCGAAATGCCCGGACTCGAAGTGCTCAACGGCCGTTTCGGTCCATACATCGCATATAAGAAAGAGGGTGACCGCAAGGCAACCAACTATAAGATTCCGAAAGGTACCGACCCGACAACACTGACACTCGACGACATCAAGTCTCTCATGGAGAAACAGGATGCCGCTCCTGCAAAGAAGCCACGCGCCCGCAAAAAATCATAACAGCGGATTTAGGCAACTCAGATTCCAACAGACCAAACTGAATAGAAACTTAAAACCAAAATCATGATTAGAATTAACGTTATAACACTGTTTCTTTCAATATTGGTCTTATGCCCCGGCATTAAGGCTCAGGATTACAAGGCCGCTTCTCTTTGGGATGCCAATGGAAACGTCAAGGAGATCAAATACAAAACCAAAGATCCCTTGATGAAGAAAAAGAAGATGAAGTTTGAGAAAGACGGGAAGCTGAAAAGCAATGTCATGACATATGATGACAACGGTTATCCATGCGGGATAGATATGAATTTTGGTGTCGTTGCATTCTCTGTGAAATTTACCTACAGCAGTTCAAAACCGCATCTTCTGGAAAACGTGGTCATGGACACCAAAGTCAGGAATGACTATAACTCCTATGACATCACATTCAGCTACGAGGGTGATGTTCCCGTAAAAAGAGTCATCAACGCTCAAAAAAAGGGAGACGATCCGGCTTCATTTGAATGGACAAACATATTCTCAAATTATAAATTTGATTCCAAGGGGAATTGGATCTCTCGTGACGTGGAAATGAAGGGCAGAAACCTCACTGACAGCACGACAAAGGAATCGTCCTACACTGAAACTCGGGAACTGACTTATTGGCAATAAGAGTCCGTATCATAAAACGAACTCTATCAAACCATAATACGATAGCGGATGTTATAGTTTCATAACATCCGCTATTGCTATGTCAGAGAATAAAGAAATAACAGACGTAACGCCCCGGAAGCGTTCAGGCAGACGCCCGCTGATTGCGAGGGTCGCCATTGCCTTTGCGTGGATAATCGGCGGCATTATCTTGCTTGCTGCCGCCGCAGCTTGCGCTGTGACGCTTTATCTGACACCAGAAAGATTGACGGAACTTATAAACAAGGAGGCATCAGAAAATCTTGACGCGGATGTCACTGTTAAAAACGCACATTTCACATTATGGTCATCATTTCCAAGACTGCGCGTCGGCGTGGATACGATCTCTGTTATAAGTAGATCCCTCTCTGGTCTACCCGCTGATGCAAAAGACAGTCTACCTGAAAACGCGGATTTTCTCGCCTCAACAGGCAAAGTGAGCACAGACTTAAACGTGTTCAGTCTCCTCAAAGGGGATATATCGATCGAGGATATCTGCGTGGACAACCTGAGCCTCAACCTCGTAGCTGTGTCCGACTCTATTGCAAATTTCAATATAATAGACAGACACAAGTTGCCTGAAAAAATGCCGGATATATCTATCGGCACCCTGAAACTCACCAATCCCCGTCAGTTTTCATTCCAAGATGTTCCTCGACAGGCTAATGCGGATATTGACTTGAAAAGACTCTCCGTTGTCAAATCTGAGACTGCGGACAACTCTTATACGCTTGATCTTGCAGGAATCGCAGATGTCGCAACAGGAGATTCTATTTTGATAAGGCAATTACCATTCTCCGCATCCGGAGCCACTGATGTGAGCCTTAAACCTATGACCGTGAGATTATCGGGATATGACATCGCCATAGGCAATATAAAGGGTAAACTCGATCTGTCGGCAATTATGGATAAGACTGCAAGACTCGACAGATTCGATCTGAACCTCGGAAACTTCAACATTGATTCTCTTCTCCGTTATTTTCCGGGAGTGACACTTCCATTACCTCCATCCATGCATACGGATGTAGTGGTCAACGCCGCGGCACGACTCACCGCCCCCTACACATTCTCTTCAAAAGAACTCCCCTCTTTTGAGGCTGACGTAAATATTCCGCAGGGCGCAATAGACTATCGTGAGAACAACGGGACAATATACAGTCTGACTCATTCCGACATAACCGGGAAACTCACCCTCGATGGAAAATCTCCCGATTCTTCCATGCTTGAGATTCCTGCATTCAATGTAGACGGGGAAGGAACCGACATGATGTTGCAAGCCAGCATTTCGGATCTGTTCGGTGACCCACAGATAAAGGCCTCCATGAGAGGAATAACAAACGCCGCGGTTACAGGACGCATAATACCGGTGTTGCGTCCGTATGCCCTGAAAGGCAAGATCAACAGCGACGCCATTGTGGAATTAAGGCTTTCCGATATCAAAGAGGATAAGTTGGAAAATATCTTGCTCAACGGGGATGTGACATTGCACAACTATCGCATGAAAGTTCCTCAGGCTGGGATGTCTGCCAAGGGGAACAGCCTCGCCTTGAGTTTTGGAGAAGATGCGGGCAAAATGTCTGTCTCCATGAAAGCGGACTCTATGGCTGTGACAGTTAGCGAAAAGAAGTTGAAAACCAACATACAGGGATTCACAGCGAAAGCCAACATATCCAGGAACCCGGCAAAGGGTGTGTCTCAAAAGATTGATATGAAAATCAACGGCAAATCCGCCTCTGCCATTACCGGAAAAAACAGAATATCCATGCAGGATATTTCAGCGGATTTGTCTGCAACAGCAATGAAGAAAGCTGTTGCTGTGAAAAAATACAAGAAACCCGAAAGATGGGTATCTGACAGCCGTAGTCTTGCCTACATCGGGCACACTCCGGAATATCTCACCGTTAATCTGCCTGAAAAAGTGACTGATCTTATTGGCAAATGGAAATCCCATCTATCTGTCAAGGTTGGTTCCGGGGAATTCCTTACTCCAGCACTCCCCTTACACAACGGATTCGGAATGCTTGAACTGGAGGCATCTTTCGATTCCGTTAGACTGAAAAGGGTTGATTTGAATTCACAGGATACCAGACTCCGGGTCAAGGGCGAGATATCAAATTTACGCCAGTTTCTCACCTCTGAAAGCGTGGCGCCACTCCGCATGGCCCTTGATGTAGCAATCGATACCGTGCAGATCAACCAGCTCGCAGGGGCTTATAATCACGGCATTGCCCTCACCCACGGACCAAAGGCCTCAGTGCTCACTGTAATTCCGAATACTCTGACACCGTCAGACACCCTCGCCATTCTGATACCGCGGAATATCATCGCCGACATCAAGGCTTCCGCCATGATGACACGTTATACAAATCTTTATCTACGTGATCTTTCTACCGGTGTCAGCATCCGCGACGGAATACTAAGCGTCAAGGACCTTGGCATAACATCCGATTTTGGCGCGCTCAGACTCAACTTCACATTCGACACATCGGATATACAACGCGTCGGAATGAATATGCAGATGGGACTCGCAGATGTGAATGTGGTCAACTTCTTCCGCAATTTCCACACCCTTCTCCTCATGATGCCACAGATGAGAAACATCAAGGGTGAGCTCTCGGCTATGGCAGAGGCAAAGCTGCTTGTTTTTCCGAACATGTATCTCAACATGCCATCGATATGGGCGGATCTGTATGTTCATGGCAAAAACCTGTCGTTGCATCAGGACAAATTCATCCGCAGGATCACCCGCATGATGCTTATCCGCAATTCCAATGATATCAAACTTGCGGATATGGATATACATGCCTCCGTGCATGACAACCTCATGGAGCTTTACCCCTTCGACATAAGCTTCGATAAATACCGTCTGCAATTCGGTGGTCTCAACAACTTTGACGGCAATATGTATTATCATCTCGGCATAAACAAATCTCCCGTCCCGTTCCCCTTCGGTATTAACATCAAAGGAGAGTTCAGTCATCCTGAAATTCGTTTTGGTGGAGCGACTTACAAGGTCAACCAGGGTGAGAATATATCCTCTTCCGTGATGGAAGAGAAGAGGGTGAATCTTCCACTCTCCCTGAAATGTCTCGTCCGCGAGATGATAGAGAAAGCGGCTGAGGCGGATACAACTCCGGCTTCATTCTATGTTTATTGAAAAATTTTATCTACAATTTGCATTTTTAGCTTCTAAAATTTACAAAAAATAACTAACTTTACGTCTGTTTTAACCGAGACTGCGTCTCACCGCTTTTTTATCAGAATGACCTCCGAGATTTATCATATCCCAGCATTGCTTGAAGATTCAATAAACGGTTTGAATATCAAACCTAATGGACTCTACGCCGACGTGACTTTCGGCGGCGGCGGTCATTCACGCGCCATTCTCGCCAAACTTGGCCCAGACGGAAAGCTTTTTGGTTTTGACCGCGACAGAGATGCCCTGTCAAATGCTCCGGATGATTCACGATTTACATTTGTACATTCAAACTTCAGATACATCCCGAATTTCATGCGCTACCATGGAGTGGAGAAGCTTGACGGCATACTCGCTGACCTCGGAGTCTCGTTCCATCATTTCGATGATGCGGAAAGAGGATTCTCCTTCCGTTCTGACGCACCGCTCGACATGCGCATGAACCGCAAGGCGGATGTTACAGCTGCCACTATTGCCGAGACATACCCTGACAAACAGCTTGAGAACCTGTTTCGGACCTACACCGACCTCAAACGTCCGCGCGCAGTGGCAGAGGCGATTGTCCGCGCACGCGCTGTATCTCCGGTCGACACAACGTTCAAACTTGCGGATGCCGTGAGGAAAGCCCTGAATCCTAAATCGGAGAAAAAAGAACTCGCGCAGGTCTTTCAGGCATTCCGGATAGAAGTAAATGGTGAAATGGATGCCCTGAAACGTTTCCTCAACGCCACTCCCGATCTTCTTGCCGAAGGGGGCAGACTTGCAGTGATCACCTATCATTCCATTGAAGACAGGATAGTCAAGAATTTCATGAAAACGGGCAATATAGAGGGCAAAGAGGAAAAAGACTTTTTCGGAAAGGTTTCCACGCCATGGAAACTGATTACACGCTCCCCTATCGTTCCCACCGAAGAGGAAGTTGATGCAAACCCCAGATCTCGCTCCGCGAAACTGCGTATAGCTGAATTGACTAATAACTGATACATAAACACTACACCTTGACATTATGGCTTCGCCGAAGAAAAAAGAGAAACAGAAAATTGGATGGATGAGTGAGCTCCGGTACGGACGTTCGCTCTCTATTGAATTTTTCAAATCCAACGCATGGCTGATGCTTCTCTTTGTCGTGGCGATTCTTGCACTTATCGGACTCAGATACAAAACAAAGACCAAGATGGCTGAGATAAAACAGCTCACCGTTGAACTGCAAAGAGCTGAAAGCCATAAGCTACACGAGAAATCACTTTACATGTCACTTATCCGCGAATCGGAAATGGTCAAGATGGTTAACGAAAAGAACCTCAGCCTCGAATTCCAGGAGCAACCACCCTACGAACTCTCTGACGATGAAACAAAATAATAAAAAACATATCCTGTTCCGATACGGCTTGATAAGCCTTTTCTTCATTTTCTTCGGCATATTGGTGATGGTGAAACTCTTCGACACCACCGTCATCGAAGCTGGCGCATGGAACGACCGCGCGCGTCGGGAACTCTCGCGTATCGACACAATACGCCCTGAACGCGGGAATATTCTCGCCGACAACGGCAATATACTCGCATGCAATCTCAAGGTCTACGACATCAAGATCGACCTGCGTCATAACAAGGTCAAGGCTCTACGTTCCATCCCTTGGAATAAAGTGGATTCGCTTGCAGACTCCCTCGACGTGCATTATCCCAGGATTAAAAATCTACACCAGCATCCCGATACATTTGCCAAATATTCATGGCGTACACGTCTGCGCCGCGAACTGGAGAAAGACCCGGACAAACGCCCCCGAGCATTACGCATAGCTCGAAATAAAACTCTCGAAGATTTCCAGATAATCCGCACTTTCCCTTTCCTCAAGGATTTCAAGGGTAAGGGATTCCGCAATCCTCTCTACAAGGAGGAGAAGAATATCCGCATGTATCCTTACGGAAGAATGGCATACCGAAGCATCGGACGTGTCAACGAGAATGCCGCCACGCGCCAGATTCACGGTTACTCGGGTCTTGAGAAAGACCTCGACAGCCTCTTGTACGGTCAGCCGGGATTGGCGAAGAAAGTAGCCCTTACAAACGGAATCACCAATTGGGTGGCAACTCCGGCGGTAAGAGGTTATGACATACGGACCACAATAGACATCGATCTCCAGGACATGCTGGAGGAGGAGTTACACACCATATGCCAGGGGGCAAAAGCTGAATGGGGAACCGCGATCCTGATGGAGGTCAAGACAGGTGAGATAAAGGCGATATCGAATATAGAGCTTCTTGAAGACGGCACGTATGGCGAGGCCCTCAACCGCGCCGTGCTCCCCTTCGAACCGGGTTCAGTCATGAAGCCTATCTCTCTGATGATTGCATTTGAAGATGGATTGGTAAAATCTGTAAACGACATGATCAGCTGCGCACCATTCCAGCGCACAAGCGACCCACACGGTTCCGGAATGAAATCGATGAAGCAGGTAATTGAGCAATCCTCCAACCCCGGAATCGCCCGAGTCATCTTCAGAGGCTATGAAAGCGACCCTGCCCGTTTCCATGACCGTCTTACAGAACTCGGATTTTTCGAGCCTATACGCTCCGGAATCGCAGGAGAGTGCACGCCGCGCATCCGTAAGCTGCTTCCCAAAGATTCAAGAGGTAACAACATCACCATGACCGCACGCCACCTTGACCTCGCGCGTCAGGCATACGGATATAACACAGAGCTGCCTCCGCTCTTCACTCTTGCCATATACAATGCCATAGCTAACGGCGGCAGATACGTCCGTCCTCACCTGATGAAGGGGCTTATTGATGAGCAGGGTCGAGATTCCGTGATTCCGATACAATACATCCGCGACCGCATCTGCTCTGAAGAGACAGCCCGCAAGGTAAGGGAATGCATCGCCGAGGTGGTATGGGGTGATCACGGCACCGCCCGCGCTGTGCGCGATGACCGTGTGAAAGTAGTAGGCAAGACAGGAACTGCCTATCCCGTGGAGAAAGGCGCATACAACACCGCCAAACGCCGTTATGCGTTCGCCGGATTCTTCCCATACGAGAATCCCCAATACAGTTGCATAGCCCTTGTACTCGGACCAAGCGGCACATCGGCAAACCGCACTTCCGGACAGGTGGTGAAGAATATGGCTGTGAAGATGTATTCGCGTGGCAAACTCAACAATTCATCATCGTTCTTAGCCGACACCAAAGGGAACAAACCGATAGTCGTCGGCTCCGAAAAATGCGACAGCCGCATGCTCGCCTCTTCAATAGGCGCATCGGGAATGAAGCATTACAAAACTGCCAAAGACCATGCAGGCGGTGTGATTCCCGATGTAAAGGGATATGACGCACCATCTGCTGTCAAGATACTTGAGGAGCGCGGCATAAACGTGCGACTCAAAGGATCCGGATATGTGGTGGCGCAATCCATCCCTGCCGGAACAAAAACTACTCCAAACCAGACTATAACTCTCCATTTGAAAATCTAAAGATATGTCAGTTAAACTATCTCATCTTCTCGAAGGAATCAGCACCATTGAAGTGATCGGAAATCTCGACAAGAATATCACCGATCTCCAGAGCGATTCAAGAAAGGCTGTCAAGGACGGAATGTTCGTGGCTGTGCGTGGTGTCACAACCGATGGCCATAAATATATACCGGTAGTGGCAAGCACCCATGTCGGCGCCATTGTTTGCGAGCAGTTGCCTGCTGCTCTCGAAAAAGGGATAACCTATATCAGGGTCGAGGATTCAGCCGAGGCTCTCGGCCGTCTCGCATCCAACTGGTATGGACACCCGTCTTCAAAACTGAAGCTTGTGGGTGTAACAGGAACCAACGGCAAGACAACAACCGCTACCCTCCTTTACGAAATGGCGAAATATGAAGGTTACAAAGCCGGACTGATCTCCACTGTTTGCAACTATATCCAGGACCGTGCTGTCCCGACAACCCATACGACACCCGATCCTCTGACCCTCAACGAGCTTCTGGCCGAGATGGTGGAGGCAGGATGCGACTATGCTTTCATGGAGGTGTCCTCACATGCTGCGCATCAGCATCGCATCGCCGGTCTGAGATTCGCAGGCGCGATATTCTCGAACCTCACCCGTGATCATCTTGACTATCACGGCACAGTGGAGAATTACATGAATGCCAAGAAGATGTTTTTCGATATGCTTCCATCCGATGCCTTCGCTCTGGTCAATATCGATGACAAGGCAGGAAAGTATATGGTGCAGAACACACGCGCCAAGGTTTACACATATTCACTGCGTGCGGATGCCGATTTCCGTTGCCGCATTCTCGACATGCGCCTTGATGGCACCCTGCTCTCTTTCAATGGCAGCGAAGTGGAAACCGCGTTTACCGGACGCTTCAACGCCTACAACCTCACAGCAGTCTACAGCGCATCTGTACTTATCGGATGGAATAAAGAGGAAGTGCTTGTCAACATGAGCCGACTCATCCCCGTGGCAGGACGCTTCCAGACGCTCCGCTCTCCGGAGGGTGTCACTGCGATCGTAGACTACGCGCATACCCCTGATGCCCTCGTGAATGTGCTTGACACAATCCGAGGAATCATCGGGGCTGAATGCGAGATCACCACTGTCGTAGGCGCAGGTGGTAACCGTGATCATGGGAAACGCCCCATGATGGCTCACGAAGCTGCTATCCGCTCAAACATGGTGATCCTGACATCCGACAATCCGCGTGACGAGGAACCGGAGGCAATCATCGCAGATATGAAAGCCGGTCTCTCTTCCGAGGAGATGCGACGCACCCTCTGCATCACCGACCGCCGCGAAGCAATCCGGACAGCCGTCAAGCTGACAAAACCGGGAAGCGTGGTGCTCATTGCAGGAAAGGGACACGAGACATACCAGGAAGTGAAAGGCATCCGCTCCCATTTCGACGACCGTGAGGAAGTCCTCTCAGCTTTCCAATAAATGCAAAGCCCCGCTCCAGAGCCGATTCCTCCGCTCCTTTACTCCGCTCCATTCTCTCCATTCTCTCCATCCTCTCCATCCTCTCAAAATGTATTATTTGATTAAGCCTTTTAGCTTCAGCTAAAAAATATGATTTATGCTTTGCTTGAACTCCTTGATGGAGTAAGTTTCCCCGGCCACAATCTGATGGGCTACATCACTTTCCGCGCCGGAATATCATTCGCCCTTGCCTTGATAATAGCATTGGCTTTCGGCCACAAGATTATCGAGCGCCTGCAGAAGATGCAGGTTGGCGAGGTTGTCAGAAACCTCGGTCTCGAAGGGCAGATGAAAAAGACAGGCACCCCGACTATGGGCGGTGTCATAATAATTATGTCGATAGTTATCCCATGTCTGCTGCTTGGTAATCTCACCAACATCTACATGATTCTTATGCTGGTCGCTACATTATGGATGGGTTGCATCGGATTCCTTGACGACTATCGCAAATTGAAATATCACAACAAGGATGGTCTTAAAGGTAAATACAAAGTTACAGGACAGGTCGGCCTCGGTCTGCTCGTAGGTATAACCATGTGGCTATCACCGGATATCGTGATGAGCGAGAATTTTGAGGTGCAGAGAGCCAATTCCGCTGAAACGGAAATCGTTGTATCCACCGACCAGATAAAATCACCGCAGACCACCATACCGTTTGTAAAAAACAATAACTTCAATTACGAATGGCTCACCTCGTGGGTGCCTGACAAAGAGGCTGCAGAAACTCTGGGATGGATTGCATTCGTGCTCGTGGTGGTTATTGTAGTGGCAGCCGTAAGCAACGGTGCGAATCTCACCGACGGTCTTGACGGATTATGCGCCGGAACTTCGGCTATTATAGGAATTGCCTTGCTGATAATGGGATATCTCGGAAGCAACGTGATATATTCCAGCTACCTGAACATAATGTATATCCCCGGGTCTGAGGAGCTTGTAGTCTACGCAGCCGCCTTCATAGGAGCTCTTGTCGGCTTCCTGTGGTATAACGCTTTCCCAGCGCAGGTATTTATGGGCGATACAGGAAGCCTTACACTCGGCGGTATCCTTGCCGTGTTCGCGATCCTTATCCGCAAAGAGCTGCTGATTCCACTGCTTTGCCTGATATTCTTCCTTGAGGATGTGTCAGTTATGATGCAGGTGGGATATTTCAAGTATACCAAGAAAAAATATGGAGAGGGACGACGCATTTTCAAGATGACTCCACTTCACCACCACTTCCAGAAACCGCTTGAGGCTGGTAGCAACGTGCTGTGGAAACATCCGGCGAATGCAATCCCCGAATCAAAAATCGTGGTGAGATTCTGGATTGTAGGAATCCTGCTCGCCGCCCTTACATTTGTAACACTGAAAATACGATAATGAAATTAGTTGTGTTAGGAGGAGGAGAAAGCGGTGTTGGCGCTGCGATCCTCGGCAAAGACAAAGGTATGGAGGTGTTCCTCAGCGATATGGGCACCATCAAACCTGACTACAAAGATACTCTTCTGCAGGAAAATATAGATTTCGAGGAGGGGAAACATACGGAAGACCGGATACTCGACGCTGATATTGTGGTGAAAAGTCCCGGTATTCCGCCGTATGCCCCTATAGTTGAGAAAATAGCGGCAAAGGGGATTCCCGTTTTGTCCGAAATTGAATTCGCAGGAAGATATACTGACGCAAAAATGGTATGCATCACCGGCTCCAACGGCAAGACCACCACAACGCTGCTCACATATCACATCCTGCGAAAGGCAGGGATGAATGTGGGATTGGCAGGAAACGTCGGCAAAAGCCTTGCGCTGCAGGTTGCCCGCGATCCACATGAAGTGTACGTTATCGAGCTGTCAAGTTTCCAGCTTGAGAACATGTACGACTTCAAGGCAAATATAGCGGTGATAATGAACATCACCCCTGACCATCTTGACCGCTACGACCATAAGATGGAGAATTATGTCAAAGCTAAATTCCGTATTCTCCAGAACCAGACACATGAGGATTATTTCATCTATTGGCAGGATGATCCGATTGTCAAGGAGCAGATACGTCAGATTCAGGTTGAGGCGATGCAGATGCCGTTCAGTGAATTTGAGCAAGAGGGAAGCCATGCTTTCGTGAAAGACGGCATTGTCAAGTTCGTGACACCAGGTGAAGTATGGGAGATTCCTCGCGACAAACTCTCGCTGACAGGACTCCATAACTTGTATAACTCCATGGCTGCCGGGCTTTCAGCCTCGTTACTTGACATACGCAAAGACGAGATACGCTCCGCGCTTGAGGATTTCGAGGCTGTCGAGCACCGTCTCGAATATGTCGCCACAATAAATGGTGTGCGTTATGTCAACGACTCCAAAGCTACCAACGTAAATTCCACATGGTATGCACTTGAAAGCATGACCACTCCCACTGTCCTCATTCTCGGAGGCAAAGACAAAGGGAACGACTATACCGAAATCGAAGACCTTGTAAAAGATAAGGTAAAAGCCATAGTCTGCATGGGAAAAGACAACGGCAAACTCCTCGATTTCTTCAAAGGCAAGGTGCCCGCGATCTCCGACACCCATTCAATCGAAGAGGCTGTCAAAGAATGCGCCCGTCTTGCGGAGGAGGGTGATACCGTTCTTCTCTCCCCCTGCTGCGCCAGCTTTGACCTCTTCACGAGCTATGAAGACCGCGGCAGACAATTCAAAGATCATGTCCGCGCCTTAGAGAAATAACCTGATAACTAATAACTCATACATAATACTTAATTGAGCACTCAGAATCCTCTTCCCGGTCTCGACATCCGCGAGACGATAGACGGACGCTCGGCTACCACCGCAAAAAGAGCATCCTCACCAGCAGCAAACGCTGCGGTGAAGCGTTCGCGTCCCGACCCCTACATATGGGGAATATACATAATGTTCCTTCTTATCAGCGTCGTTGAGCTTTTCAGTGCGTCCAGCACCGAAGTATCATCCAGCAACGTCTACAGCCCGCTAATCCGCCACGCGATATTTCTCGCTCTTGGTCTCGGTGTGGTATTATGGCTGCAGAATACCCACTATATCCTCATGCGACGCTTCGCCTGGATCTTTGCAATACTGTCACTCGGTCTACTTGTGATGTCAACGGTGGCAGGTGTCGAAATCAATGGAGCACAACGAGCTCTCAGAATCGCAGGTATGACCATACAGCCGGCGGAGATTGTCAAGCTGTCGGTAGTTTTACTGCTCGCCTCTATCCTGTCAAAAAACCAGACACCAGGTGGTGTTACCAACCGTGGAATCATCACTTCTGCAATAGTTGTGGTGGTGTTCGCCGTGTTCCTATACAAGGATGGTCTGACCAACACAATCCTCCTTATGGGTGTTAGTATCAGCATGTTCCTCATTGGCGGTATACAATGGCCCAAATTCTGGATGATTATCTTCATCTACGGTTTATGTGCCGGCTCACTCTTGATGGTCAAACAGGTGAATAAGAAAATATCTACGGATGAGTTTGATACAGTAGCGATTGAGGCAACATCTTCAAATACATCATCAAACGCAGGGGGCGCCATAGGGGGTCGCGAAGAGACACGAAACAACCGCATCTACCGCTGGCTTGCAGGGGTGCATCCGAACGACCCTATAGATGACCTTAACCGTCAGGTGATATTTTCAAAATTCGCCCAGGCCAATGGGGGATTAGTGGGACAAGGACCCGGCAACTCTCGCGAAAGCGCACGTTTGCCTCTTGCCTTCTCAGATTACATATATTCGATCATCGTAGAGGATACAGGATTTGTCGGAGGGTCACTTTTGCTGATATTGTTCCTGTTACTTGTTGCGCGGGCAGGGCGAATCGCCTACAAATGCTCACGGGCATTCCCTGCATTCCTAATAATGGGGTGTGCGGTGATGATTGTGTTCCAAGCACTTGTGCATATGGCTATCGTCACGGGACTGTTCCCCGTCTCCGGCCAACCGTTGCCTTTCATCTCAAAAGGAGGCACCTCTGTGCTTGTGATGTCAGCAGCAATAGGCATGATGCTGTCTGTGAGTCGCTTTGCCGTCACGACAGGCGATAAGAAAGATATCCGCGCTGAGCTGAAGGAGCTTCCGGAAGATATGCAGGCTGCCAACTTCAGCGATTACCAGAATAAAAGTTGAGTGCCGGCACCTGCGGTGCCGCTAAAATCATCAGATCATGAAAAAAAGAATTCTCATAAGCGGAGGAGGCACAGGAGGTCATATATTCCCTGCCCTTTCGATCGCAAACGCCATAAAGCGCCGCATGGACGCTGATATCCTATTCGTAGGAGCTGACAACCGCATGGAGATGGAAAAAGTTCCGGCTGCCGGCTATGAAATAATAGGACTTCCGGTGGCTGGATTCGACCGCCGGCACATGCTGAAAAACTTCAGTGTGCTGCTGAAGCTGTTCAAGAGCGTCAACATGGCGCGTAAGATTGTAAAGGATTTCAAACCTGACATAGCAATCGGTGTGGGCGGATATTGCTCCGGACCGACACTGAAAGCCGCACAGCGTGCCGGAGTGCCGACCCTTGTGCAGGAACAGAATTCATATGCCGGTGTAACCAACAAGCTTCTTGCTGCTAATGCTGCCAAGATATGCGTCGCTTATGAGGGAATGGAGACATTCTTCCCAAAAGAGAAAATAGTACTCACCGGAAATCCTGTGCGTAAGGATCTGACCGATTCCAGACTCGACAGAGCAAAAGCACGATCAAGTTTCGGTCTAAATCCGGAGCGCACCACTGTGCTTGTAGTAGGCGGAAGCCTTGGAGCCCGCACACTCAACCAGAGCATGGAAGCCGGGCTGAAAAAACTCCTTGACAATGGAATACAGGTCATCTGGCAGACCGGAAAATCTTTCGGGAACCGCGGACAGATAGCATCAAAAGGGCTTCAGGGTGCCGTTGTGACTGAATTCATCTCTGATATGGGTGCTGCCTATGCAGCCGCTGACCTCGTGGTGTCGCGCGCTGGTGCCGGATCAATCAGCGAGCTTCAGATTCTCGGCAAACCATGCGTATTGGTTCCCTCTCCGAATGTTGCGGAAGATCATCAGACAAAGAATGCTCTTGCCCTCGTCAACAAAAATGCCGCTGTTATGGTGACGGATGCCGAGGCTGAGGAGAAACTGGTAGATACTGTTATCGATCTTGCACACGACTCTACGAAACTTAAGACAATGAGCGAAAACATCTCCGCCATGGCTCTCCGCGACAGCGATGAACATATCGTGGATGAAATTGTTAAAATCATCGGTAAATGAACAAGATATACTTTGTAGGTGCCGGAGGAATCGGCATGGCAAACCTCGTAAGATATTTTCTGAAACATGGCGCAGCCGTCGCCGGATATGACCGCACCCCTTCTGCTCTGACATCTGAATTGGAGAAAGAAGGGGCTGTACTCACATTCTCCGATTCAAGAACTGAAATCCCCGAATCTTTCCGAGATCCGGAGGAGACGCTTGTCGTGTACACTCCTGCGGTGCCTGAATCAAACGACATTCTGTCATATTTCCGCGAAAACGGATTCGAAGTTGTCAAGCGGGCGGCATTGCTCGGCAAGATAACTGAATCCACCGATGCAATATGTGTGGCGGGATCTCATGGAAAAACAACGACATCCTCCATGATTGCCAACATTTTGAGAAATGCAGATGCAGGTTGCACTGCATTCCTGGGTGGAATCCTGCGCAACACAGGCAGCAACCTTGTGCTGGACGAGCAGTCGCGTTTTTCCGTAATAGAAGCCGATGAATACGACCGTTCCTTTCATCACCTTCACCCGCATATAGCAATCATAACCTCTACCGACCCTGACCATCTTGATATATACGGAGACGAAGAGCATTATCTTGAGGCATTCTCGATTTTCACCTCCCTGATACGCCCCGGAGGCACACTCATAACCCATACCGGTCTTAAATATCGGCCCGATGTCAAGGATGGTGTGAGTGTCCAGACTTACAGCGGTGGAGCTGAAGGCGACTGGCATGCAGAGGATATAACGTTTGGTGAAGGCAGGATTACATTTACCCTGGTTGGACCCGGCGGTTTGCGCATCGAAGGGATTCGTCCGGGTGTACCCGTTGAGATAAACATCGACAACGCTGTCGCGGCAGCCGCAGCTGCCCTCACAGCCGGTGCCACACCCGAGGAAGTGAAAGCCGGACTCGCCTCATTCATGGGAGCAAAACGCCGCTTCGAGATCTGGCGTGACGGTTCAAACCATATCGGTGCTCCGGTGCTTATAGACGATTACGCCCATAGCCCCAATGAGGTAAAAAATTCAATCCGCTCGGTAAAAAAATTATATCCCGGCAAAAAACTGACCGTGATATTCCAGCCGCATCTTTACACCCGCACACGTGATTTCGCACCTGATTTCGCGGAAGCCCTTTCCGAGGCGGATTGCGTGATCATGCCGGAAATATACCCCGCACGGGAGCTCCCGATTCCCGGAGTGACATCACACATGATTCTCGACAGCGTAAAATCATCTGAAAAAATATATTGCGAGCGAAAAGATTTGTTGAATCTGATAAAAAATAGTAACTTTGAAATCTTGATGACATTAGGGGCTGCCGACATAGACAGACTGCTCCCTGACATCAACGAGATTTTGTCGCGAAGATGAGAAATACAATCTTGAAATGGCTGCTGTTGTTACTACTGATGGGATACACTGCCTGGATCACCGTATGGGCGAACCGGGAGGCGGATCGCCACAAATGCACAGGAATCATTGTCAAGGTAACGGGGAGTGACAACCCCAAAATCATCGACCGTACCAAGAGTGGTATTGTGACTGAGCTGAGCAGATATCCAGAAAGCATCACCGGGGTTCCCGTGCATAACGTTGATACCCGCAAGATCGAGAAATATCTCTCGGCGATATCCAATTTCGAAAGCGTGAACTGCATGATCAATTCCGACAATCACCTTCTTGTGGAGGCAAGACCTCTGGAACCGGTGATGAGAGTGTTCGACGCAGGGAAATCGTATTACATCAACCGCGAGGGAAAAAGAATCGAGGCAAAGGCTGAATTCTTTTCCGATGTGCCCGTGGTCTGTGGAAATTTCACCAAGAGATTCACTCCAAGAGATGTATTGCCTCTTGTGAGATATATCGAGAAAGATCCGCAACTCTCGAATCTGGTGGGAATGATTGTTGCCCGCGACAGGAGAAACCTCCTGCTCGTGCCTCGCATCAAGGGACACGTGGTGAATTTCGGGGATACGACCCGCATGGCGGAGAAAAGTAAGAACCTCTTTCTTTTCTACCGCAAGGTGATGCCACACAAGGGTTGGATGGAGTATGACACAATATCCGTCAAATTCCGTGACCAGATTGTGGCGACAAGACGCGACAAGACAAAACTCAAGCACAGTGAGGATTATACGGAAGATATCGATCTTGAGGAGCATACGCTTCCTGATATCTCCGAACCGGCAGGTGCTGTAGAATAAAACTTAGAAAACAAAAAAAGGGAATGACCGAAGAGAGATATGTCGCTGCGATAGAGATAAGCAGCTCCAAGATAGTGGCTGTCGTGGGTAAGCTCCGCCCCGGTGGTCAGCTTGACATTTTAGCCACAGAACAGGAGAAGGGAGTGGAAAGCGTCCGCTATGGCGTTATTAAGAATCTTGAGGAGACTTCACTGAGAATCGACAGGATTCTCAAAAAGCTGGAACAGAAGCCTGCGGTATCTCCACGCAAGATTACAGGACTCTATGTGGGACTTTCCGGTCAGTCTTTACGCTCGATTCCCACAAAAGTCGGTATCAACCTGCCGGATGACACTGAAATCACTGACGATATCCTCAACCGTCTCCATCAGCAGGCTCGCTCCACAGCCATCGACTCCTCATTGGAGGTCGTTGATGCTGTGTCCCGTTCATTCATGGTTGGCAGAATTGAGACGGTATCCCCCAAGGGAGCCGTCGGAAACAGCATCAGTGCGGAATATGATCTGGTGGTATGCCGTCCGGAAATCAAACGCAATCTTATCCGCACAGTGCAGGATAAGCTTCATATCAACATCAAAGGGATAGTAGTGACAGCTCTATCAGCTGGACAACTGATTCTGAGCGCTGAAGAAAAACGCCTCGGATGTATGCTTGTTGACATGGGTGGTGAGACAACTACAGTCACGATCTATAAAAACGGACATCTTGTTTATTTCGCTACTCTCCCGTTAGGCGGCCGCAATATAACCCGCGACCTTACATCCCTCAACCTCCTCGAAGAGAGGGCTGAAGAGATAAAGATAACAAATGGAAACGCAATTCCGCGCGATACAGTCTCCACGCTCAACTACAACGGTGTCCGCGATGTGGATGTATCAAATCTTATCGTGGCTCGTGCAGAGGAGATTGTAATAAACATCCTCAAACAGATAAAATATGCGGAGCTTAAAGATAACGACCTGCCCGGAGGTATTGTCGTGATCGGAGGTGGCTCCAAACTGAATGGAATAAATGACCTGCTTGCCAACAAAAGCGGGTTAAATGTGAGAAGGGGAACCCTTCCTCAGTATGTCCGTCTCGAAGACACCAAGATCAGCTCCAACGATATAATCGAAGTGGCAAGCGTGCTTTATGCCGGAGCCTCAGCCAACGGGGAGGAATGCCTTGAGTATCCGGAAAGAGACAGGCTTCCGGGAGGTGGAGATCCAAATCCTGAACCGGAAACCGATACTGAACTGACACCGGAACCAAAAACTAAAGGTCCCAGTTGGTGGGATAAGGCAAGAGCCAAGGTAGGACAAGGTATCTCCAACATGTTCGGAGGAACCGAAGATGACTCTGACCCGCTCGATTGATTACATTAACAACGTAGATATTCATTCTGATGAACAACGATATATTCACCCCTGAATTTCACGACCTGACCGATGACTCTGGATTTGTGAAGGATGCCAACGACTCTATCATTAAAGTGATCGGAGTGGGCGGCGGTGGCTGCAATGCTGTAAAATATATGTATGAGCAGCATATACCCAACATCAACTTTGTTGTATGCAACACCGACGAACAACATCTTTCAAAAATGCCGGTGCCTACCAAGGTGCTTATCGGTTACGACATAACAAAAGGTCTCGGGGCAGGTAATATCCCGGAGAAGGGGCGCGAATGCGCCGAAGCTTCGGAAGATGAGATCCGCCAGCTTTTCGATGATAAGACTGAAATGGTATTCATCACCGCCGGCATGGGTGGCGGAACCGGGACGGGAGCTGCGCCGATTGTGGCTAAACTCGCAAAAGAGGCGGGAATGCTGACAATCGGCATCGTGACTGTGCCCTTCTTCTTCGAGGGTGAGAAAAAGATTCTCAAGGCTCTTGAAGGCGCAAAGGAGATGCAGAAGCATGTCGATGCGTTGCTTGTGATCAACAACGAGAACCTGATCGAACTTTACAAGGATCTTAACTTCTTCAATGCTTTCGGCAAGGCAGACGACACTCTTGCAAACGCGGCGCGAAGCATCTCGGAGATTATCTCCGAATCCTGCTATGTCAATGTCGATTTCCAGGATGTGAAGACTACCCTCAAGGATTCCGGCACCGCTATCATCTCAACTGCCATAGGCGAGGGTGAGAACCGAATATCCAAGGCAATCAACAACGCTTTGCATTCACCGTTGCTCAAAAAACACGATATCACCACATCCAAACGGCTCCTATTCAAGTTTGTATGCTGGAAAGACTCTCCCAATCCTCTTCGTGCGGAAGAGATTGCAGAGATCACTCAGTTCACATCCAAACTCCCGGCGAGCATTGATGTGAAATGGGGTATCGGCGACAATCCCGAGATGGGCGACAAGGTGAAGATAACGGTGCTCGCATCCGGCTTCGATGTAACGTTGCGAGATTCTGATAATTCCGTCAAAACAGATGGACATGGCAAAGAGAAAGGCGGCATAATATTCACCAGTGGAGAACGCCCCTCGGCAGAGAAAGCCCTTGAGGAAACCATCAAGCAGAAGGAGGTGCAGACGGCAATTGCCGATGTTTACGGACATGACAAGACAAAAGAGCATTTCCGCGCTTCAGATGAATTGAAATATGTGGTGCTCAAGCCATCGCAGTTTGATGACTTCGAAGTCATATCCATGCTGGAGAAAACTCCGGCATTCGGACGGGCACCGGGTTTCAAGGACGAAATCAACAAAATAGGACAGCCTGAGCGACAGACTCAGCGTAATGAAACGCATGAAAACGACCGAGGCGCAGCCCCGATTACTTTCTAAAAACATATGACAGACAATAAATTTCAGATGGTCGCCAAGACCTTCCAGGGACTGGAGGATGTGCTGCGCGACGAGTTGATATCTCTGGGAGCAGAGAATGTAGAGATGGGTCGCCGGATGGTGAGCTTTGAAGGTGACCTGGAGACGATGTATCGCGCTAACATGTGCTGCCGCACCGCCTTGCGCATACTCAAGCCAATCGAGAAGTTCACGGCTTCAAATCCTGATGAGCTTTACGATATAGTGCGCGATATCGAATGGGAGAAATATATGACTCCGCAGACAACATTCGCCATCGACTCCACTGTAAACAGCGATGAATTCTCGCATTCCAAATATGTGACATACCGCGTCAAAGATGGTATCGTCGACCATTTCCGCGACAAATTCGGCGAACGCCCGTCGATACGCGTTTCCGGAGCTGACCTTATGCTTAATGTGCATATCTTTGACGACAGAATCACAATATCTCTTGATTCAAGCGGCGAGCCGCTGTCAAAACGCGGATACCGCGTGGAACAGACAGCCGCACCTATCAACGAAGTCCTCGCTGCAGGAATTATCATGAAAACCGGCTGGAGAGGAGACTGCAATTTTGTTGATCCTATGTGTGGCTCGGGTACATTCCTTATCGAGGCTGCTTTGATTGCAGCCAATATAAACCCCGGCATCTTCCGTCAGCAATTCGCTTTTGAGAAATGGCCGGATTTCGACAAGGAGCTGTTTGAAGACATATACAATGATGACAGTGCGGAAAAGGAATTCGCATTCAAGATTTTTGGTGGCGACATGGACCCCGAGGCTGTTGCCATAGCGCGCAAGAATGTGCGCGAGGCAAAAGTGGAGGATATGGTGGAAATCACCTGCCAGCCCATGAGCGAATGGATCGACAACCCTGAGCCAGGAATCATAGTAATGAATCCTCCTTACGGCGAACGCCTCAAGCCGGATGATCTGACAGCCCTTTATAAGGGAATCGGAACCGCGCTGAAGAAAAATTTCTCCGGATGGAATGCTTGGATCATCGGTCCTGACAACGAGGAATTTGGAAATATCGGACTCAAACCCACAATTAAGATTCCGTTGCTTAACGGAAGTCTTGAGTGCTCGTTGAGAGAATACGTGCTTTTTGACGGTCGTTACGATTCATTCCGCGCAGACGGCGGTTCTCTCGGAAAACTTGCCGATGATGAGGCAGAAGAGATGCGTCGTCCTCGAAAGATGAAGCATATCTCTGATGATGACTGGAAAAAAGAGACTCGTAAGTTCGGACATAACGACCGTAAACCGGCCAAAGGGGGTGACCGCAAATTCTCGAAAGAGAGAGAAAGAAAATTTGCTGATCGCAAACCGAGTTTCGACGAGCCGGATGATTTCCACGGAACAGCAAAATTTGAACATTCCGACCGCAAACCTTTTGATAAAGAGAGAAAATTCTCTGACCGTAAACCTTTTGACAAGGACAAAAAATTCTCAGATCGCAAACCGTTTGATAAGGACAAAAAATTCTCTGACCGTAAGCCATTTGATAAGGACAGGAAATTCTCTGACCGTAAGCCATTTGACAAGGACAGGAAATTCTCTGACCGCAAGCCGTTTGACAAGGACAGGAAATTCTCTGACCGAGGTTATTATGAACGTCCGGCAAGGGAATTGACCGACAAAGGACCCAGTCTGCCGGAAAGCGATGCTTACCGCTTCTCGGAATACAAACTGCGCTCGCGTCGCAAACCTGCGCCTGAGTCTGGAGAAGAATAAGAAACAGCTTCATTAAAATGCGAACAAGAATCATAGGCAACGGAGGGTTACTGCTTTCAATCATCCTTGTGTGCGCGATGAGTGCCACCGAGTTCTTCCTCGGCAATCCTCAGCATCTTCAGGGTGAGTTAGGAATCTGCATGCCCTCCCCAAACCTATGGAAGCTGCCTGCTGTAGGCTCGTGGATTCTGAATCTCAGCTCCATAATATTGCTGGGATTATTTCTGCACCTGTTCAATAAGACATATAATTTTGTAAACAGCAGCGATACGGTGCTTTCCGCCGCATTCATATTTCTGTGCGGCTCAAACCCATGGATCAACGCCATGCTGACCTCTTCTGTCATCATGATGGCGGCAAACCTGATATGCCTGCAATTCATATTCGGATGCTACCGCTCGCAGAAAGGTATGCAACCATTGTTCATTGTCGGTTCGGTGCTGTCGCTTTGCTCCATGTTCCAATATGCCTTTGTCTTTCTGATTCCGGCATATTTCATCATCGCGCTTGTTATCAAATGTCTGCATTTCAAAAGTTTCATTGCAATGCTGATGGGCGTGGCAGCACCCTATTGGATAGGTATAGGACTGGGGATCATCCCTCTTGATTCATTCTCGATGCCAACTTTCACGAATCTTTTTGTAGATTTCGGCACCAAACAGACCCTACTTGTCGGATTGCTCAACTGCGCGGTGACTATAGTGCTCTCGCTTATGCTGGCTCTCTACAATGCTGTGAAACTATACGCCGGCAACACTCGGCGCCGACTTCTTAATAATTCGGTTATTATACTCGGAGTTGCAGCCACAATATGCATCATTTGCGATGTTGACAATATTCCTGTATATATGGCAACTCTCTACATGGTGCTGGCAGCACAGCTCGCTAATTTATTCGCGCTGCATAATATCAGACGACCCAACACTATAGTCTTTATTCTTACATTCCTTTATCTCGCCTCTTTCGTTCTGATGGAGACTGGACTCAATTTCATACATTAAGTCCTCTCATAAAATTTAGAGCATTTCTATGAGACCAAAGATATTGATTGATGACAATATTCCCTATATCAACGGGAGACTCGAACCGGTAGCTGACGTGACATATGTCGACCAGTTTGGCTTCACTCCGGAAAATGTCAAGGATGCGGATGCACTTATCATACGCACAAGGACACTATGCAACCGGGAGCTTCTCGAAGGAAGCAATGTGAAGATAATAGCCACAGCCACTATAGGCACAGACCAGATCGACATCCCATGGTGTGAGGCCAATGGAATCAAGGTGGCAAACAGTCCCGGATGTAACGCTCCGGCTGTGGCCCAATATGTATGGGCCTCATTGCTGCGTGAAGGATTTGACCCTGCGACCGGCAAACTTGGTGTCATAGGTTGCGGAAATGTCGGTTCCATTGTTGCTGGGTGGGGACGGATGTTAGGTGCAAAAGTTATCGTCAACGATCCTCCACGGATGGAAAGCGGAATATCGGATGATTACGCGTCTCTCGAAGAAATTATGAGAGAGTGCGATGCCGTGACTCTTCACACGCCTCTCATCCGTGATGGCAGGCACCCCTCTTTCCATCTTATCTCTGGGAAAGAAGTTGCAGTCATGAAGCGAGGAGCCATACTCGTCAATGCAGCCAGAGGTGCGGTGCTTGACACACAAACTGTGCTGCCATATGTGAAAGATCGGAAGATACGGGCAGTCATCGACACATGGGAGGGAGAACCTGATCTCAATCTTGAACTCCTGCGCCATGCCGACATTGCCACATTCCATATCGCAGGATATTCTCGTCAGGGTAAAGAGAGGGCTACAAGAATGGTGCTTGAAGAGATGGAGAAATTCTTCGGCTTCGAGGTTGACAAATCCGGACTCGCACCTGCATATGTATACCCGGAAAAGATAACAGCAGAAGAAATCGTAGATTCATATGATCCGAGCGTTGACACCGACGCTCTCCTTTCTGCACCTGAGAAATTTGACTTCCTCCGACGCAACTACAATTATCGTGAGGAATGCGTATTCAATTCATTATGAATTAAAAAATCCGGCTTGTGTATTCTAAAAGATATTATGTAGTATGGAAAGGGCGTGTGCCTGGTGTTTATGACAACCTCGACGACGCCATGGAGCAGGTAGACGATTTTCCGGGAGCCATGTTCAAGAGCTACGACTCTCCGCAGGCTGCGGCAGAAGCTTATCGCAGCTCTGGACGAAAGGAGGATAAAAATGATCTTGGGAATCTACTCCTAAATTCATCGCGTGGCAATATGCCCCAAAGCGGGAAACCTGACTATTTCTCTTTTCCTGAAATTGATCTGAATGGATGGGCAGTCGATGCCTCATGTCTTGGCAATCCGGGACGTATGGAATATCGGGGTGTCGAGCTGATGAGCGGACGTGAGATCTTCCGTGTCGGTCCATTCGAGAAATCAACCAATAACATCGGTGAGTTTCTTGCCATAGTCCATGCCCTTGCGCTTATGCAGAAGACCGGAGAGAATCATACAATATACAGCGATTCGGTAACAGGCATGGCATGGGTAAGAAACCGCAAGATAAAGACACAGCTCTCGCGCGAGCCTGCGAATGAGCAATGCTTCAAGATGATGGAACGCGCTCTTTCCTGGCTCAACACCCATCAGTATTCTGCAAAGATTCTGAAATGGCAGACAGAACGTTGGGGAGAGGTGCCGGCAGACTTCGGACGCAAATAAAACATATCTAAAGTAATCAAAACCTTTAAAATCATGAAACTTAAACTTATCGCACTCTCTCTTGCAGCGATGGCTACAGGTGTGATATCAGCATCAAACGAAGCCACGATAAAACTCCTCCCTTCGGAAGAGAGTCCCATAATCGAGAAAGAGATATACGGACAATTCGCTGAGCATCTCGGCACGTGTATCTATGGTGGTCTGTGGGTCGGGCCGGAATCTGACATTCCCAATACAGACGGCTACCGTAACGATGTGCTCAACGCACTGAGAGAGCTTAAGATTCCCGTGCTCCGCTGGCCGGGAGGATGCTTTGCCGATGAATACCACTGGATGGACGGTATCGGTCCGCGTGAGAACCGTCCCCGTATGGTCAACAATAACTGGGGTGGCACAGTGGAAGACAACTCCTTCGGGACACACGATTTCTTCAACCTCTGCGAGATTCTCGGATGCGAGCCCTATCTGAGCGGCAATGTCGGAAGCGGAACAGTTGAAGAACTCGCCAAATGGGTAGAGTATATCACAGCCGAGGAGGGTCCGATGGCGAAACTCCGCAAGGAGAACGGACGCGAAAAGCCATGGAAACTCAAATATCTTGGTGTCGGTAACGAAAGCTGGGGATGCGGTGGTAATTTCCGACCGGAGTATTACGCTGATGTTTATCGCCGTTACCAGACATACTGCCGCAATTTCAATGGCAACAAGCTATATAAAATCGCTTCTGGAGCAAGCGATTATGACTATAACTGGACGGAAGTACTGATGAAAAACGCCCGCAACCAGATGGACGGCATATCCCTACACTATTACACTGTTCTCGGATGGTCCGGACGCAAAGGCTCAGCCATCGACTTCACTCCTGAAGATTACTACTGGACGCTCGGAAAATGTCTTGAAGTCAAGGATGTTGTGAAACGCCACTGCGATATAATGGATAAATACGATCCCAAGAAGCGCATTGGTCTTCTCGTAGACGAATGGGGAACATGGTGGGACGAAGAACCCGGCACTGTATCCGGACACCTCTACCAGCAGAACACCCTGCGCGATGCAATGGTGGCGGCATTGAGTCTCAACACATTCCACCGCTTCACAGACCGAGTGAAAATGACTAACATCGCCCAGATCGCCAATGTGCTTCAGGCAATGGTGCTCACTAAAGATGACAAGATGGTTCTTACCCCGACATACTACCTTTTCAAGATGTATGTGCCTCATCAGGATGCAAAGCTGCTGCCACTCAACGTGGCCACTCCCATGATACGCGCACGCGACGGTCGTCAGGTGCCCGTTGTTGATGCCACAGCCTCCGTGAAAAACGGAATCACAACCATCTCTCTCGTCAATACAGACCTCAACGAGCAGGCAGACATCACGATCGATCTTTCCGGTGTCTCAGCTAAGAAAATATCAGGTGAAATCCTTACGGCTGACAAAATCAACGCCTACAACGACTTCACCCATCCTGACGACATCACACTCCGCCCCTTCACCAAAGGATGGAAGCAATCAGGAGGCAAACTCACAGTCACTCTCCCGGCGAAAAGCATCGTCACCCTATCCCTGAAATAAAATCATATTCCTCGCATGCCTTATGGAGGTATGCGCCAAGGAGCATCCTAAAGGAAGCTTCAAGTTTATTGGAAACAAAAAATACTGATTCATTACCTGAATCAGTATTTTTTGTTTGTCAGAACCGCATGCCGTTTACGTTGGCGGGTGGGCGCCCAGCCTCAAGCTCCGCTTTCATGAAATCCATGTATGGAGCAACATGGCGGAAGAAACGCTTGTAGCCGGAGCAAAGGTAGTTGAGACCGGGTTCACCGTCAGCTGTGAAAGCAAACCGGTTTTTCGGACATTCACCGTTGCAGGCGAAGAGGAATTCACACTCTTTGCACTGACGCGGAAGCTTGGCATACTTATCCTGTCCGAACTGTTGCTGACGATCACTATACATCATCTCCACAAGCGTATGCGTGCGAATATTGCCGAGTTTATATTCCGGGAATACAAAGTGGTCGCAACTGTAGACATCTCCATTATATTCCATCACACCTGCATGTCCGCATGTCCGAGCCATTGAGCATACGCCTGGGGGTTGACCGACCCAATTGGCAAGTGTGGAATCAAACAGCTGTATGAAATACTTTCCTACATCCTCTTTAACCCATTCATCAAACAATGTCACCAGAAATTCGCCCCACTGTTCCGGAGAAACCGAAAAATCAGCCAAAGGCACCTTACCCTGCTCCATCGGTGAAGCAAGATGACGACCATCCTTGTGTGGGAACAATCGCTCCACAATAGGTGTGAACTGGATATAATGGCATTCTATCTCCTTAAAGAAATTATAGAATTCAAGAGGATAATCTGCATTATAATCATTCACAACGGCAAGAGCATTCCATTCCACTCCATGTTTTTTCAGGAGATTTATCCCCTGCATAACTTTGCGGAACGACGGCTGCCCCATCTTGTTACGGCGATACTCGTCATGAAATTCCTGCGGGCCGTCGATAGATACGCCTACCAGCCACCCGTTTTCACGGAAAAACTCACACCATTCATCGGTAAGGAGGGTACCGTTAGTCTGGATGGAATTATCTATCTGCATCCCGCGCGCATACCTGCGCTGAAGCTCCATCACACGCTTATAGAATGAGAGAGGACGCATAAGCGCCTCCCCGCCATGCCAGGAAAACAGCACCTGCGGCATGGTCTGCGACTCTATATATTCCCTGATGAACCGCTCCAGCAGTTCATCGCTCATCGTGAACCGCGCTGCCTTATCCTCATTGCGATATATATTGGCCTTCTCAAGGTAATAGCAGTATTCGCAGTTCAGATTACACATCGAACTGACCGGCTTCGTCATCACATAAAGCGGACGGGCGAAGGGGAGTTGCATCTCACTCATTTACGTCAGCGTAGGGAGCGTTGCTATCAAGCACCTTCTGTGATTCCATATTCTCGACACCCTTCTTGAGCACAGCCTCGATCTCCTTCACTGCCTTATCGTCAAGAACCGGATATGACTCATACTCCGCACGGTCATCCCAATTCACTTCCGTCACCTTGGGAGTCTCATAATATGCAAGCGGCTCGCCGGGGAAGAGTTTCCCGAGATATTCCTCGATCTCTGCCTCCACCTTACACAGCGGATTGGTGTGGTGGAACGGATCTACATTAGCCACATCCTCGAATTCAACACGATATTTGTTTGAATCACCGAAACTTACTATATACAATCTTTTCTTAGCTTCCATAATTGATTTATATCTTCAAAATTTATTATTATTATTTCTAACTAACGCTTAAAGCAAAATTAATACTCAATTTCCAATTAATGCTTAAAGCACAGGAGAATGCCTTCACATTCCCCTGTATAGTTTCAACATATCGAATCAATATTTGTTTATGCCTGCAAGCTTCAGCTTGCAAAAGTGTCCATTCCCCGTGGCTTCAGCTTTCCGGGAATCATTGGTCGCTATGCTTAGCATTCCAGACAAGCGCTGTCAGAATAACAGAAAGGAACGCGGATCCGATCCAGAACCAATTCACCATGGAGAAATCATACACCTCCACGCCGTTCACAATACTTTTGTTCCCTTCAATGAGGATACCGTTCATTACATCCTGCAATCCGGCTCCAAGATAACTTGCAATTCCTACAACTCCCAATGCCGCGCCGGCTGCTGCTTTCGGAGCAATATCAACAGCCATCAGACCTCCGAGGAAACAGATCAGCACTCCTATGCCGAGACCGAAGAGCACCATCGCAGTGACATCAAGCCAGAAATGCTCACCGGGAACAAGCAGGAACAGACACAATGCAACTGTATTCATCAATCCGCACACAAGAGCCGGGACATTTCGAGAGCCACGGAATAGCTTGTCAGATATGATACCTGATGCCACTGTACCAACTATTCCACACACAGAGCTGATCGAGATAATCAGAGACGCGTCGAGCGTAGAATACCCTTTCTGAGCCTCGAGATAAAATACACCCCATGAATTGACGGCATAACGGCTTATATACATGAAAGCTGAACCCAACGCGAGAATCCATATAGCAGGATTCCTCAACACAGCCTTCTGCGCCTTGTTGAAATCTTCCGTCTCAACTTTCTTTGAGGGTTGGGATGTTGCTGTGTCCTGATTCAGGAGGAATCCCATGCTCTGCGGAGTGTCGCGCATGAAGATGAGAAGCATACCGAATCCGACAAGACCGATGATACCGGCTCCTATCATTCCGGAACGCCAGCCTGCCCAACCGACAAGCGCCGCCACTGTGATGAATGTTATCGCCTCTCCGATATTATGGCTCGCACTCCAGAATCCGTAGTAGGTTCCTCGGTCTTTGTTGTCATACCAGCGGTTTAGCGACACCACACCAGCAGGCGCTCCCATCGACTGGAACCACCCGTTGAGCCCCCACAGCACGGCAAAGACAATGAACATCGATGACATGCCCAAAACAAGATTGACTATCGCGGTAAGCAACAGACCAGTCGCCATAAATCGCCTGGCATTGCATCGGTCGGCAAGGAAGCCATTAGCCATCTTTCCAACTGCATATACGAAAAACAGACACGAACCGATGATACCTAACTCTGTCTCGGTGAATATTCCGGCATCGACTATCGGCTTGCGCACGATATTCATGCTCAGACGACACACATAATACAGCGCGTAGCCACATGTGGCGGAGATGAATGTGGCGAGACGTATGCGGTTGAATCTATCCTTTGGTGTGGTGGAATCATAATTCGGCGCAGAGATTCTGTAGAAATTGATCATTCTCTCCCAAAGGCTCTGCTTCTGCTTTCTTGGCTCAATCGTTTCTATAATTTCCATGTGTGTGTTCTTTAGTCGTGAAGATTGCGTTTACGAAGATAATCAATTACCATTGCCGGGCGGTCGGTCTGAATTATCCCGACACCAAGTTTGTCAACTAAAAATCCGTATCCGTCATTGATATCATGCATTGCCGCATCATCGTCATGTCCTCCTGCCATTGTGTCCCACAGGCAATTGTACCATATCAGAGATTTACCTTTCATTGTTTTCTTCAGTTTGAAGGGAAGGGGATTTTCATCCGTAGCATAAAGGAGCTCGAATGCGCAGGGATTCAAGACCTTCATGTGATCCGCGATCTCCTTCTCTGCAGCCTCACGGTCTGCACGCGATTTTTCTGCAGTAACTGTTTTTTTCGGATGATCCTTGCCATCAAACACCTGTCTGTAATCTTTCTGGTCATCAAGATGCACTATAGGCATATAAAGAATCTCATCGAGATAATCTCCATAAAGTTCCTTCACCTCCTTGGCTGGTTTGCGTCCTTTCATTATCAACTGGCGTTCGGTGCCTGTTTTCTTGGCCATGGCATGAACAAGATCGAAATAGCGGTCTGCCTTGTCAAGATTAAGCATCACCCTGCCTTTGGCGAGATTAAGCACTTCCTCAAGTGTCGGCACCTTGTGACGGGTGTATATACCTACACCGTTCTTAAGGCGCATTTTCTGTATATCTGCAAAATTTGTTTCTGAGATCTTTCCCTTTCCGGTAGTGGTGCGGTCAAGTTTTGCGTCATGCATTATTATCAACACGCTATCTTTTGTAAGCTGGAGATCGACTTCCACGATATCAACTCCCATTTCAATCGCACTGTTGATAGCCTCAAGAGAATTCTCAGGCCAGTTGCGCCAATCGGCACGGTGTGATGCAACAAACACTTTCGACGGATCCCGTTTCAACAATCCCTCTCTGATTTCCTCCGCACGTGTGCGCGAGAACATCGGCACACAACATAATAGCAACAGGCCGATTGACAAAATCTTTTTCATGATGTCAGGTTAGTTTTGATATAATTATCAAGTGATTTCGTTTTGTGTCGCAAATATACAAATTTACTTTCGTTTTTGAAAATAGAAAGAGAATTATTAACTTTACAACAATGAATAATAGGGCATCCTGTATATCCGTCAGCCAGAAAGAGTCGATTCGTGGACAACTGCTTGCCACAGGTGCCTGCGCGGTAGGCTTCGCGCCTGCGGAACAGGTACCTCCCCATGAATGGAATCTTTTTGAGGACTGGCTTGATCGAGGAGATAACGCCGGCATGGCATACATGCACAATTATCCGGAAATAAGACGAGATCCAAGGTTGCTCCTTGACAACGCAAAAACCGTGATTTCGCTTGCGTTCCCTTTCAAGCCGGAGAAATGGCGCGATGGCACAAACGGCATAATCGCATGCTACGCATACGGGCGGGACTATCACAAGGAGTTACGTAAGTTATTAAAACCGGAATTAAAAAAGATATCCGAAGAAACAGGTGGCGCCAAGTTCCGGATATGTATCGATTCGGCTCCGGTTTTGGAAAGATATTGGGGAGAAAAGACTGGGATAGGATTCCGTGGCGACAACGGATGTCTTATAATCCCAGGATACGGAAGCATGGTGTTTCTCACGGAAATAATCACCGATCTTAAAATTCCTGAAGACTCTCCTCTTCGCTCGGATTGCGGTCATTGCGGAGCCTGTGTAAAGGCTTGTCCCGGAAATGCGATTGGCGATGGCGGAACTATCGATTGCCGGAAATGTATATCTTACCTGTCCATAGAACATCGTGGAGAATGGGACACACCTGAATCATTACAGACAATGAATACGCCCCAAGGCAGGAACACCATATTCGGATGTGACATATGCCTGCGGGTATGTCCGCATAACCGGAATGTGCCATCCACAACAATCACCGCATTCCAACCTTCAGACACCATACTCAATATTAAAGTGGACGATCTCAGAGAGGTAACAAGCGATGAGGAATTGAACTCATTGATCCCGTCATCCCCTATATCAAGAGCCGGAATAGCCGGAATCTATAGAAATATAAATTATAAACTAAACAATTAAATATAAACTAAACAAGACAATGAAACGCATCTTATCAATTGTATTGACAACCCTGCTTCTATCGGCAGTGACAATCGCGGCTGCAAAGCCGGTGAAAATTGCTCTATGGCCTGACGGGGCACCTCATAAAAACGGACATGAGGGCACTGAAGAGAAGTGGAACGGACCTAAGGTTTCGGAAGTTTCCGTGCCGGAGCTATGGATTTATCCAGCAAAGAATCCCAACGGACAGGCAGTGGTAGCCGCACCGGGAGGTGGATATAAGTATCTCTCCACCGACAACGAAGGCACAATGTTTGTAGACTGGATGAATGCCCAGGGAATCACATTCGCAATCCTCAAATATCGTGTGCCGAACGGGCATTGTGAAGTTCCTCTTGAGGATGGCCAGCGAGCCATGCAGATAATGCGTGAAAAGGCTTCTGAATTCGGCTATAACCCTGATGAGATCGGCATAATGGGTTCTTCCGCCGGCGGTCATTTCGCTGCGACTCTCGCAACAATGTATGGCAAACCTGAATATCGCCCTGATTTCGAGATTCTCCTCTATCCTGTGATCTCCATGACAGATATCACCCACGCAGGATCCCGCAAATTCCTCCTTGGAGAGAATCCGTCTAAAGAGAATATTGAGAAATATAGCCTTGAGAACCGTGTTACGCCTCAGACACCTCCGGCTTTCATTATCCTCGCGACAGACGACAAAACCGTTGATCCACTCAATTCCCTTTATTATGTGGAGGCACTGCAGAAAAATAAAGTGCCTTATTCACTCCACATCTACCCTACCGGCGGCCATGGTTTCGGATTCCGCGACACTTATAAATATAAACCGCAATGGAGCGGAGAGCTCGAACGCTGGCTCCGCTCCATCAAAAAATGATTTCTTATAAGCTGTGTTGAACAGCTGTCTATTTACCTGATGCCTCTTTGAAGGCATCCATGATTACAGTCGGCATACCGTGGGAGAAGGCTCCGAGACGGTATGCCGCTTCTGCATCTATCTCGGGTGCCCAGTAGAACACACCTGTGCATGCCCCGTCGGTAAGCTCTTTTGCCGCTTTGATCAAGGCTGCTATAAACTGTCGTCCCGGTTCAGGATTACGCGCATCCACACCTGTCTCCACAATCATGACATCAGTTCCATATTTCTTTTTAAGATGACGGATGTTGGCTATTGAATCCACAAGAGTCATGATCTCGCTTTCCTCATGTCCACCCTCCATCGCCCAGTAGGGATATACACTCATACCTATCACATCCCATTCAACTCCGTTGGCTTTCAGGGAATCAAATACTGTATCATAAAGCTTCTGATCAAAACCATTGTCAAGATGTATGATCACCTGCGCTTCGGGATACACCTCACGCACTGCCTTGACCCCTGCTTTTGTGAGTGAGGCATATTGCTCGGGATTCTCCTCAAATTTACCCATCGGCCACAGGAAGCCATGGGTGGTTTCATTTCCCACTTGCACCCACTTCACGTCAATACCATTATCTTTAAGCAATTTCAAGGTTGCACGGGTATGATCCGCAAGAGCTTTTTCAGTCTGCTCAAGATTCATGCCAAGCCATGCTTTGGGAGGGTTTTGCTTCCCGGGATCCGCCCACCAGTCGGAATAGTGGAAATCCACCATCACGGGCATTCCGAGGGTCTGGGAGCGCTTCGCCATCTTCAATACATCCTCCGGTGAAGAGAATCCATCCTTAGGATCAACCCAGACCCGCAATCGGGTGGCATTCATACCGTAATCTTTCATAAGCTGAGTGGTCTCGACCCGCACGCTGTCACGGTTCATGGTGAAATGACCGCGAGCCTCGTCAGCTGTCGTTCCGGAGATATCTCCTCCAAGCCAAAATGTTTTGTTATTATCAGATGCTACTGCTGTCAGCGCAAATGCAGCCATCGCAACACCGGTTAGAAAATTTCTCATGGTCTATATATATTCATAAAAAATGAAAAAAGCAGGGACGGAACAAAGGCTCCGTCCCTGCTGTTATTTTTCGGTTCGCGGTGAAAACCACCGTTTACCTTGGCTTCGTTTATTAGCCGTTAACCTTCTTCATGTGAGCGATGAGGTCGAGAACTTTGTTTGAGTAACCGATCTCATTGTCATACCAAGAGATTACTTTCACGAAGTTGTCGGTCAAGTAAACACCGGCGTTAGCATCGAAGATTGAAGTGAGGGGGCAGCCGAGGAAGTCAGAGCTTACAACAGCATCCTCAGTGTAACCGAGAACACCCTTGAGTTCGCCTTCAGCAGCCTCTTTCATTGCAGCGCAGATAGCCTCTTTAGTAGCGGGCTTCTCGAGGTTAACTGTAAGGTCAACTACAGAAACATCAAGAGTGGGGACACGCATTGAGATACCTGTGAGCTTGCCGTTGAGCTCGGGGATAACTTTACCTACAGCCTTAGCAGCACCAGTTGAAGAGGGGATGATGTTGCCGGAAGCGGCACGACCACCACGCCAGTCTTTCATTGAAGGACCGTCAACAGTCTTCTGAGTAGCTGTTGTAGAGTGAACAGTTGTCATAAGACCCTCTTTGATACCGAATTTCTCGTGGAGAACTTTGGCGATAGGTGCGAGACAGTTTGTGGTGCAAGATGCGTTTGAAACGAATTTCTGACCAGCGTATGTGTTCTCGTTAACACCTACAACGAACATAGGAGTGGCGTCTTTTGAAGGTGCGGACATAACTACGTATTTTGCACCAGCCTCGATGTGTGCCTGAGCTTTCTCCTCTGTGAGGAAAAGACCTGTTGACTCAACAACATACTCAGCGTCAACACCGCCCCAGTTGATCTCTTTCGGGTCGCGGCATGCAGTTACGCGGATCTCCTTGCCGTTTACGATGAGAAGGCTCTTCTCGAGATCGTAATCTACAGTGCCGTCGAAACGACCGTGCATTGTGTCATACTTCAACATGTATGCCATGTAATCTACAGGAAGAAGGTCGTTGATTGCAACTACCTCGATGTCTTCTCTCTTGGTGGAAGCACGGAAAACGAAACGTCCGATACGGCCAAAGCCGTTGATACCAATCTTTGTCATTTTAATATTTGTTTATTTTGGGTAAATTTATTTGGGTTTTATTTTTATTCTCTAATTTTAAATATTTTTCCACAATTTATTTAAAACTGCCTTAATCAGTGTCAATTGACACCCTTTTGAATTTTTATGTTGCAAATTTAGCAAAATTTTCGCATTTTTGCGATGTATTTTAACACTTTTTTGAACCTTATCACCCTCCGGCTTGTCTATCATTAGCACGGGAGTGCTTCTTGACAGACGTCTCCCGATTACTCATAAGAGACGGCAGGACAATCCGCAGTTCATTATAAACAACATTGAAACATTTGTAATTGATTGGTATATAACAATTAAAATATTATAATTTATGGGAAAATTTCTTCAGGACTTCAAAGAGTTCGCCATGAAGGGTAATGTTATCGACATGGCAGTCGGTGTAATCGTGGGCGGTGCCTTCGGAAAAATCGTATCATCACTGGTAAACGACATCATCATGCCGGTGATCTCCATCGTGACTGGAGGCGAGGGCTACAAAAACCTCAAATATGTAATCACCGAAGCCAAACCTGCCACAGCAGATGGTGTCGCTGCCGTGGAAGAGGTAGCCATAAACTATGGCCTATTCATCCAGAATATCGTTGACTTCCTCATCATCGCATTCAGTATCTTCATCGCGTTGCGCGTGATCATGAAATTCAAGAAAAAAGAGGAAGAGGCTCCCGCCCCCGTTCCGGAGCCCTCAGCGGAAGAGAAAACCCTCATTGAGATCCGCGATCTCCTCAAAGAGCAGGCAAAGAAATAATAATTCCATCAGAGCGGTGCGATGGATTCCATCGCATGGAGCACTCCGAATGCGGAGGTCACTGAACGGATGCCGTCCACAACCATCAGACGGCGTCCGTTCACTTCTTTAAGATTGCAGTCACGGATGTTCTGCTGGAGATATGAGAGCACTTTGCCGAACGCCGGCGAGCTATAGTATGCCTTGTTATCGTCGCCAACAAAATAAACACGCATCTTACCCCCTTTGAGCACTATGCGCTCCATACCGAGACGACGCGCTGCCATGCGCAACGGCACCACACGGAGTAATTCTTCCGTGGTCGCAGGTATCTCTCCGAAGCGGTCGCGCAATTCTGCGCGGAATTCCGAGAGCCGGTCAAGATTCTCCATGTTGTCGAGACGGCGGTAGAGGGTGATACGTTCATTCTCCTGCGGCACATATTCTGCGGGAAGCCTCAGTTCGAGATCGCTCTCTATAGTGCAGTCTGCTGTGAATTCCTCCTCCTTGCCTGCTGCCACATCAGTGAATGTGTCGGCAAATTCCTCCGTCTTAAGCTCTATTACCGATTCTTTAAGGATCTTCTGGTATGCCTCATATCCGAGGTCGGCGATGAAGCCGCTCTGCTCCGCTCCCAAAAGATTTCCGGCTCCACGGATGTCAAGGTCCTGCATTGCTATGTGAATACCGGCTCCGAGATCGCTGAAGCTTTCTATGGCCTGAAGTCGTCTACGGGCTATGGGAGTCAACGGTATTCCGGGAGGTACCAACAGATAACAGAACGCCTTACGCGAACTTCGGCCTACACGTCCGCGCAACTGATGAAGTTCGCTGAGACCGAAATTCTGAGCGTTGTTGACCATGATCGTATTCACATTGGGCATGTCGATTCCGTTCTCCACGATGGTGGTGGAAAGGAGCACATCATAGTCATGGTTGGAGAAATCTATGATAGCCTGCTCAACTTTCTCCGGCGGCATCTGCCCGTGGGCAGTCACAATCCTGATATTGGGGATCAGTCTCCGGAGTGTATTTTCGATATGGGCGAGATTCTCTATGCGGTTGGAGATGAAGAATACCTGTCCGTTACGGCTCAACTCGAAATTGACCGCCTCTTTGATAACCTCGTCATCAAAACTGCTGACGTTGGTTACCACCGGCTGGCGGTTGGCTGGCGGAGTATTGAGCGAGCTTAAGTCGCGCGCGCCCATCAAAGAGAACTGAAGCGTACGGGGGATAGGAGTGGCACTCATGGTGAGCGTATCGACATTCACTTTCATCTGCTTTAGTTTCTCCTTCACTGCCACACCGAATTTTTGCTCCTCGTCGATTATCAGGAGTCCGAGATCCTTGAATTTCACCCCTTTGCCGATAATCTTGTGCGTACCTATCAATATATCAATCTTCCCGGCTTCCAGATCGGCAAGTATCTGTTTGACCTCCTTTGGCTTGCGGGCACGGGAAATGAAATCGACCCTGACAGGCAGATCTTTCAGACGGTTGGCGAACGTATGGTAATGCTGCATGGCAAGCACAGTAGTCGGCACAAGAACCGCAGTCTGCTTGCCATCTACGGCTGCCTTGAACGCCGCGCGGATTGCGATCTCTGTCTTTCCGAAGCCCACATCTCCGCAGACCAGGCGATCCATCGGCTTTGCCGATTCCATATCCGCCTTTATCGCCTGTGTGGCTTTCAATTGGTCGGGGGTATCTTCGTAGATGAAGCTTGCCTCAAGTTCATGTTGCAGATATGAGTCGGGAGCGAAAGCATGCCCTCTCTCCTCTCGACGCGCGGCATAGAGTTTGATCAGGTCACGCGCTATATCCTTTACCTTGGTTTTGGTGCGTTCCTTAAGCTTGTTCCATGCTCCGCTGCCGAGTTTGTTGATCTTCGGGGGCACTCCCTCCTTACCGCGATATTTCGATAATTTATGAAGCGCATGAATGCTTACAAGGATGATGTCATCGTTCTGATAAAGCAGCTTGATCATCTCCTGTGGAGTTCCGTTTACATCTGTCCGCACAAGCCCTGCAAATTTACCTATTCCATGGTCAAGATGCACGATGTAATCCCCAATCTCTATCTGATTAAGCTCCCGGAGCGATAAGGCAAGTTTACCGCTTCGCGCCTTGTCGCTTTTGAGATTATATTTGTGGAAACGATCGAATATCTGATGGTCCGTGAAGAAACAGTTTTTACCGTCATGATCCACAAATCCTTCATGAAGCGTCCGCTCAACAGCCGTAAAGGGGATTTTATCGCCACGGTCATCGAATATGTTGCGAAGCCTCTCCGCCTGATATGGGGAATCGGAAAGGATAAATATGCGGTAACCGTCGCTGAGAAATTTCCGAAAACTTTCGGAAATAAGCTCAAAATTCTTGTGATATAAAGCTTGCGGACCGCAATTGAACTGCAATGACGCATCGGCATTGAATTCAGCATCCGAACCCATATGACCGTATCGCACTATTTTCATCCCCGCAAATCTACGGGTGAATGCCTCGGCGTCAACCACTTTCTCCATAGCCTTGTCATCACCCTCATCCGCAATAAGAGCCGCTGTGGAGAACGTTTCTCCGGATATGGCATGTATACGCTCTATGAGATAGGATGGATTCTGACAGAAAAGTATGGTGGAGTCATCCACAAATTCCAAAAGGCTTATACCCTTCTCCCCTGTCTCAGATGAAGACGGAGGCAGGATGTTTATCTCCGGAAGTTTCTCTTCGCTGAGCTGGGTCTCGACATTGAATGTGCGTATGGAATCCACCTCATCATCAAAGAAATCCACACGATACGGAAGCTCACATGAGTATGAATAGACATCGACAATAGAACCTCGACGTGCAAACTGCCCTGGTTCGTAGACATATTCAGTCTCGCGGAATCCGAGTTCCCGCAGTTTTCCGGTAAGATCCGACAGTATCATACGCCCTCCCACCTTGACAGTCACACTATTATCCGCTATAGTGGCGGCATCAGCCACTTTCTCTGCCAATGCCTCGGGATATGACACCACATATCGAAGGGACGATTTTCTGCTACCTAAAGCATTGAGAACTTCCGTGCGTAATATCTGCGAAGGGGGATCCGGTTGACCGTATTTGATATCCCGCTTGTAGCCGCTGGGGAATATGCCCACACACTCCGGACCGAGAATCTGACATAGGTCATTGTAGACATATCCGGCTGTATCAAGATCGTCAGCGATGATGAGCGACGGATGTTTCGCGGGTTTCAGTCCGGCAAACAGCATGGCGGCAGAACTCCCCTCCAGGCCGGAGAGGAGCACTTTGCGGACTTTCTTGTCTGCCAATATTTTTTCAACACCGGTGATTCGCACCGATGTCGCGAATAACTTATCTGCTTCCGATAACTGCATCAAGCTTATTTTTATCCTTCAGTATTTCTTCGGCAAGTTTCAAAGCCTTGTCAGTCTTCAACTCATATGCTACTTTACCTTTATCGTAATAATAACGGCCAACTATCTCAGATCCTAGATATTCTGTTATCTCCTGACGGTGAGTGTCAAGGTCTTGATTAAGATCATGGGTAAGCAATTCAGCGAGTTTATCTATCTGCGCCTTTGTCTCGTCATTCATGTATCCCTCGGTTTCGGCGGTGGTGCGAAGCTGCTTCATCATTTCTTCGCAGACCTTGTCATATTTGAATTTCTTCGGGTCTATGAATTTCTTGAAATCGGCATAGATTGAATCCGTTATCTCAAAATCCTTTGCCTGGGATATCTGAGGATGCTCAGCCGTAAATTTAGTGGCATAGTCGAATGCCCAGTTGTCTGCTACTATATTATACACCAATCTGTTGATCTTACCCCAGTCCACTGTAGTGTCCGGACGCAAACCACCTCCATCGCGCACCTCGCGGCCATTTGCCGTGCGGTATACATTGGTAAGGCTATCAGGCACACGCGCCACACTCCCGTCCGGATTACGGTGGGAATAGTCCACTGCCTGTATCAACCTGCCGGAAGGGAGATAATATTTCGCCACAGTTACTTTAAGTAATCCGCCATAGGGCAATTGCACAGGTGTCTGCACAAGACCTTTACCAAAACTGCGGGAACCGATAAGCACCGCGCGGTCCAAATCCTGCAACGAGCCGGCTGCAATTTCAGATGAAGAGGCACTGCCTCCGTCGATTAGCACCGCGAGAGGAGTATCCGGCAAGATCGGTTTGCGGGTTGTCTTGTAAATCTTTTCCTGAAGAGCATCCCTGCCTATGGTGCGTACCACCTCGGTGCCTTTTGGCACGAAACAGCCTACAAGCTCCACTGCGCTCTCCACGAGACCACCTCCGTTGCCACGGAGATCAATCACCACGCCTTTTAGATCTTTGTCTTCCTTGAATTTCTCAAGCACGCGTCTTACCTCAGCCGGGGTTTTGTCAATGAAACTGGTAAGACGCAAATAGCCGATGTTGTTGATAATTGTATCATAACTCATGCTCGGCTCCTGAACCTTCGCTCTCACAATCTCCATAGTGAGGATGGAATCAGCAACGTAAGGACGTTTCACTGTGACGCGAACCGGTGTGCCGGGAACACCTTTGAGCAGTTTGGTCACAAAATCGCTACCCTTCTTCTCAACATCCGTAGTGTCGACCTTAATGATATGGTCGCCGGGGCGCAGACCACCTTTTGCAGCCGGGCTCCCTTCCATTGGCTGGGAGATGAAAGAGGCTCCGTCTCGCTGCATGATGTAGCTGCCGATACCGCCATATTCTCCGGTTGTCATTTTCTGAAGCTTCTCCTGGTCATCGGCACTGAAATATTCCGTATAAGGATCGGTAGATGACAAGAAAGCCTCTATCGCTGCCTTGAAGCTTTTATCGGTGTCGATCGTGTCGACATAATAAAGCTCCACCTGCTTAACGATGGAATTGAAATTATTAAGATTGCGTGCCAGCGAGGCATCATGGCTCTTCTGGGCTGACAACGTCAGTCCTATAGCCAATACGGCTATTGCCGGGAAGATATGCAGAAGGGTATTTCTTTTCATTATCAATATATATTATCAAGGCGTATCCGGATGGGGATAGTCTACAGTGAAATGGAGTCCGCGGCTCTCCTTGCGCTCCATAGCCTGACGCATGATCAGATATGCGACATTGATGATATTGCGCAATTCGCAGAGCTGACGGGTGGGTTTGCTGCACTTGAATAGCGATTCTGTCTCCTGATAGAGGATGTCAAGACGGTTCCAGGCGCGCTTCAGACGCAGGTCACTCCTCACAATACCAACATAATACCCCATTATCTGGTTCACCTCTTTCTCCGATTGGGTGATCAGCACCATCTCCTCTGGATGCGCGGTGCCTTCATCATTCCATTCGGGAACATCATCACGCCAGTCGTAGCCATTGATATTGTCCATGGCGTGACGCGCTGCAGCATCGGCATATACCACCGCCTCTATCAATGAATTTGAGGCGAGACGGTTTCCACCGTGGAGTCCGGTGCACGAGCACTCTCCGATGGCGTAAAGACGGTTGATGGAGCTTTCTCCATCAAGATTCACCTTTATACCTCCACAGAGATAATGAGCTGCAGGAGCCACAGGAATCATATCTTTTGTGATGTCTATTCCTAACGACAGACATTTCTCATATATGTTTGGGAAATGGCGTTTGGTCTCCTCTGGATCTTTATGTGTCACGTCAAGATACACGTGATCAGTGCCGTGAAGCTTCATTTCGGAGTCAATTGCACGCGCAACGATGTCGCGGGGCGCAAGCGACAGACGGGGATCATATTTATGCATGAATTCCTCTCCGTCAAGATTACGCAACACAGCCCCGTAGCCGCGCATCGCTTCCGTTATCAGGAAGCTGGGGCGATCACCGGGATGATAGAGCGCCGTGGGGTGAAACTGTATGAACTCCATATCGCTTACTGTTCCCTTGGCACGATACACCATCGCTATGCCGTCACCGGTTGCTATCAACGGATTGGTTGTTGTGGTATATACAGAGCCGACACCTCCGGTTGCCATGACTGTCACTTTCGATAGAAACGTATCCACATCTCCGGTATCTTCATTCAGCACATATGCACCGTAGCATGTGATGTCAGGAGTGCGACGGGTCACGATCTTACCAAGATGATGCTGGGTGATGATCTCAACTGCAAACCGGTTTTCGAACACCTCGATATTGGGATCATTCTTGACAGCCTCCACAAGACTTGTCTGAATCTCCGCGCCGGTGTTGTCGGCATGATGCAGGATACGGAATTCCGAATGACCGCCCTCACGGTGCAGATCAAATTTGCCATCGTCATTTTTGTCAAAATCAACACCCCAGCCGATCAACTCACGGATCTGGTCGGGAGCGTTGGTCACAACCTTCTCTACAGCAGCCGGGTCACTCAACCAATCACCGGCAACCATAGTGTCGTGTATATGTTTTTCGAAATTGTCAACCTCGAGATTCGTTACGGACGCCACACCTCCCTGGGCGTAGAATGTGTTGGCCTCATCAGGCGTGGTCTTGCAGATCATCGCCACCTTGGCACCCTTGCGCGACGCCTTCAGAGCGAAGCTCATACCCGCTATGCCGGAGCCAATCACCAAGCAGTCATATCTATATACCATCGCAATATGGATTAAGAAGTTGTTTAAAAATTCTTCTAACCTGCAAATTTACAAATTCTTTTTTATCAATCCCTGCTTTATCCGATTTTTTTATAAGGGGGTTAAGGTCTTTAGGGTCTCTAAGGTCTTTAGCGACCCTGATGACCTTAGAGTCCTTAAAGTCCTTAAGGTCCCTAAAGTCCTTCGAGACCTTAAAGACCTTAAACTCCTTAATTTTGAATAAAGAATATTAAAATCCTGAATTCTGGCGGCGGTTTTGCCGTTAAAGGATAGAAACAATATTTAATTTTGAAAATGAAGAAAATATTTCTTACCCTCGTGGCGCTCCTGATGACCGTCACCGCAGCCAATGCTTTTATCGACTCCTACACCATCAACCGAGACAAACTCCCGGAGGAGGCGAAACAGATGCTCGATGAGTATTTCCCTAAAGCCAAAGTAAGCAACATCAAGATTGACCGCCATCTGCTCAAAAAAACAGATTACGATGTGCGGCTCACAAACGGCACAAAGATAGAATTCACAAATAAAGGAAAATGGACTTCAGTCGACTGCGGCAAGAAGGCTCTCCCTTCAGGATTAGTGCCCAACACTGTCAACAAATATATAACCAAGAATTATTCCGGACTTAAGATTGTCAGCATAACCAAGCGCAACGCCGGATATGACATAGGCCTATCCGACGGTGTCTCTCTCCGATTCAACCTCCTCGGACAATTCAAGGGTGTTATTGAGCAAGACTCATAACACCCTTCCTTTTTATTATATCCGTCAGATCTTTATGTAGATGCGTTTACGGTAAAGAGGCAGTCCGACCAGTCCTACTGCAAGCATGAGAGAGATTGCGTAGATGGCAGACGCCATCTTGGGTGATTGCGCCCAGCCAAATATCCAATTGTAGATCTCCGGCTTTGCTCCGGTTGAGCCCAAGATGATTCCCGCAACCCCTCCAAGAACATAGAGGAACAACGGATTGACACCGAATGCCTCAAAAAACGCAAAACCTTTCCTGTATCCTTTCACATCAGTAAAGAATGAGATTGTAGCCAATAATGCCGCAGCCATACCGCATGTTGTCAACACATAACTCGGGCTCCAGACGCGTTTGTTCTCAGGGAGAACACCGCTGAGCAGAAATCCACCAAACAGCAGAAGCATCGCCACTACAAAGAGTTTGAGTAGACGGGCATCAAGACTCTCTTTTTTCATCAGTATCGCTCCGCAACAGAATCCTATGATCGTATGCGCCACAGAGGGTATGGTGCCCAATATACCTTCCGGATCTACGGAACGGCGGGTGTAGAGATGTCCTTCGGGGAGCAACGCACGGTCGATAACGGCATTGATATTGGTAAGATCATTGGCATAGCCATTCCATAGCAGTAACGCAGCGCCATATAGGATAAGAAGCAACGCGGCTGCGGCTGCCATCGCCCTGCGGCTCATATAAAGCGCCATCAGGGAAACAATGCCGTAGCAAAGCGCGATGCGCGTAAGCACTCCTGTGAGGCGAAGATGACCGAAGTCAAGGAAACCTTTGCCATAACATACATTGGAAAACCAATGTATTGCCCATCCTATCAGAAGAATCAGAACGGTGCGCTTGAAAATCTTGCGGAGAGATGACGCCGATGCCTGAAAATCGCGTTTGGCAAGCGAGAGATATGTTGTCATACCCATTATAAAGAGGAAAAACGGGAACACAAGGTCGCATGCCGTGATTCCATTCCAGTCGCTGTGCTCAAGATGCATGTAGTTCTCCGGACCACCGCCGTTGTTTACGATAATCATGAACACTATGGTGATTCCCCTCATGATGTCAAGGGATAGGAGCCGTTTCTGATTCATTAGTTGAATTTATTAAAAAATTACTTGAATTCAAGTTTTCCACCACCGGATATGTCGGTATGCGAAATCTTAGTCGCAGGAATCTCATTGCCGTTAAGAAGAACTCGGCTTATAGTCTCCTCCCCTCCTTTAATAAGCGAAGAAGCGGGAGCGGTAATTGTGAATTCTTTTCCTCCCACAGGAGTGACGGTGATTTTTTCAAATAGCGGAGATCCGAGATAGTAGTAGGGTGTAGATGGTGCTACGGGGTAGAAGCCCATGGCGGAAAAGACAAACCATGCCGACATCTGCCCGGCATCATCGTTTCCGGAAAGACCTCCGGGAACGTTGAGATATTCCGTGTCAAGGATATGCCGCACCTGTCTGCGTGTTTTCTCCGGTTTTCCAAGATCATTGAATAGGTAAGCCACCTGATGACAAGGTTCGTTGCCATGCCAGTAGCGGCGCTCGCTAAACATGGAATCGAGTTTTGCCTCAGCCACTTCCTTACCATCCAACGCAGCGAAAAGTCCTTCAGTGTCATGTGGCACATACCATGTGTAATGACACGGCGCACCCTCTGTTATGGCGGCATTGAATGTGAAGGGGTCTGTTACTTTCATAAACGATCCGTCGGCATGTCGTCCGTTGGCATAGCCAAGTTTGGGATCTATCACATTGCGCCAATTGCCGGAACGTTTGAGCAAAACCTCCTCGTCATCCCTTTCTCCCAATAAGGCGGCTATTCTGGATAATGCGAAATCATCGAAGGCATATTCAAGAGTGCGCGATGTCTGCTCGCGCTGATGGAATGCCTCTTTAACACCGTCCTCTACAGGGATATAGCCGTAATGGAGATAACTGCGCAGGGCACGGCGACCCATACCGTCGGTATATTCCTCATATGTCGAGGGAGATTCAAATGCGTTGCGACGCAAAAGCCTGTAAGCGGATGACAGATCAAAATTCTTTACCCCTTTCACTGCGGCATCGGCTATCGCCACAGCGCAATGGTCTCCGATCATGGCTGCCGTGTAACTACCCCAACAGGGGAAAATCGGCATCCATCCTCCTTGCTCCCCTTTAAGCACAAGACTCTGCATCATCTCTCCACTCAATTCTGAATCTATAAGCGTAAGCAAGGGATGAAGCGCACGGTATGTATCCCACATGCTGAAGTCATCATAGAAATCACCTTGCTCCATTTTCATTATCTCGCCCCCTTTGGCAAAGCGGGGATAACTGCCGTCAACATCACTTATAACACGTGGCAAAAGCGAGCAACGGTAAAGCGATCCATAGAATTTAGCCCGATCCGCTGGAGATCCACCCTCCACGCGGATACGCCCTAACCGGTCATCCCAGCGCCGCGCCGATTCTTCCCGGACAGCATCGAAATCCCGACCGGGAATCTCTGCATTGAGATTCTTACGCGCCGCATTCATGGAGGTGAAAGAGGAACCCGCCTTGAAAACTACCGGCCGATCCTTCTTCACTTTATAACTGACATAGACACCATTATCAAATTCTCCGGAATCCACAATCTCCAGATCTTCAGGCAATGACATCACAAACCACCCCGAAGCTCCGGTCGGCTGTCCCCATCCCTGATAAATCCTATGGATGGGATTGAAACCACGTATCTCCCGATTTTCAAGATCAAAAGACATTTTTCCCTCATGTTCATCAGAGTTATGGTTCACCACAAGATGTCCGATTCCATCCTCTCCATAAGTGAAGCGGAAAATACCGGCCCTTGACAATCCTGCCATCTCTGCCTTAAGATTCTCTTCCGGCAAAAATACAGAATAATAATCGGGGCGGGCGATCTCTGAATTACGGTCAATAAGTGTCGCACGATCCGAGGGGGATGTACGCAATTTACCTGACATGGCATGTAACGTCATGGAGCCATAATCCTGTGTGCAGCCGCCGACAATCCAGTGACTGTTGCGGAATCCCTGCAGGCGGCTATCGGAATAATAATAAGGCGCTATGCATTTTTGCTCGGTGTCGCGGGTCTGGGGAGTCCAGAGATTCATGCCGTGCGGCACGCCCACAGCTGGCAGCGTCTGACCATGCTCCTCCGACCCCTTACCGAAAAGACCCGCGGTCTTGGTCACAGCTGCATCTGTGCCGACACGTGTATCCACGAGATCAAGGGGGCGCTCAGCCATCGATACTGAACAACCGATGGCTAAAGCAAATGTCAATGACAATAATCTATGATGTCTCACTTTTGTCTATCTTACCTGATATCTTGATTGATTATCTGATTATCTTCTCAATGCGCACGGTTCCGTCTGAATAAGAAGTGCGGACAATAGTCACTCCTCTTTCCGAAGGAGCCGAGATGCGCACTCCCTGCGTGGTGTAATACTCAACACCGACAACCTCCACAGCCGCTCCTGCTATCTCTCCGACACCGGATCCGCCTGCCGCCAACGCAGCAATCTCAGAAGCATCAAGAGCATAATTATATACCCGCAGATCGCTTACCGAACCGGTAAAGTAAGATGCTGCAAGATTCTGACCTCTCCCTATATAAGTGAGTAATCGATTTGAAGGAATCATTCCTTTAAGACCGGTGGTTCCTCCAATCTTACCATCGATATAAATAGCAGCTTCTCCATTTTTTACAGTCAAAGCAACGTGTGCTGTTGCTCCTGATTCGATTTCGGGTCCACTAATCTCCTCAACCTTACCATCTTTTACAGCTTTAAGAACAGAATTTCCTGATGCCCCGATGTTCAAGCTTAAGTATTCATCACTACTACCGGTGGTGAAAAGTATTTTATCCGTAGCATATGATGTGCGTTTGGCAATCATGGTTATTGTGAAATCATCAGATTGAAGTAATGAATATGGCAGCTGAATATACTGCTGTCCACGCATATACAACGCGTTTGATCGGTAAGATACCGACATGGGAGCCTTAAAAATAAAACCATTTCCTGTAAGATCCTCTCCGTTTTCCGATAACGGGAGATGTGCGATCAATCCCTTCGCTCCGCTTATGCACGCATCTATGGATTGTGATGCAGCCGATCTGTTACCGGAGGCATCTGCAGCAAATACCTTATAACTATACTCTTTATCCTCTACAGAATTATCCAGGAATGACGTAGCGGTAAGTCCTCGCGCAATTGTATTATAGCTGTCGGTGCCCTTCTAGGCACGAAGGATTGCGTAAGTAATGTCACCGGCATCAGCGACAGCATCCCATTTCAAAAGCACTGAAGCTGATTGCGATGTAGCTGTCAGACCCGTCGGGGTCTGTGGTGCGTCAAATTCCAACGGAGCGGCGGCATCCAACAGACGCCACATCTGTGCAGGTGTGTCGCGACGCTCTTTCTGAACAAGGGTCGTTCCCGAGCCACCGTCACATTCCAGATACAAAGCGCTGTGCTTATTACGGATATGGAACCATCCGTCACCATCATATTCAAACGCCCATTGCTGATTGGCGCCCTCTCCCGGTGCATAACATATCATCTCGCCCCCTTCTGCAAGACTATAGTTGAGATTATCCATCCTCTGGCCGTCTGCGGAATTGGAAATCCAGAAATAGCTGAAATCGCCTCCTTTGTCGTAGGGAAGAGGTGTCACATTCCACAGCTGATGCGCTCCCTTGGAATATGTCTGCTGCTCCATACGCGTTAGATTGGCAGTGTTTCCGCCACGTGCTCCTAACGCAAGATGACTCTGCTTGTTAATGATGGCATATTCTCCATTGATTACAGGACGTATATCCTCTCCCGTCTCAATTGCCACCACCGTCTCGGCATTTCTCTGCAACGCAGTCTGATAAGTTCCGTCCGGGTCTCCGGGCAAAGCTACGGTATATTCCCTGACAGGACCATATCCATCAATAAACACATCACCATCCAGAGAGACAAATCTGAACGAAGAAGGACGAGCCTGGCGCTCTGAGCATCCTAAAAATCCCTGAAGCTTCCCATCCGGGGCACGATATACCGAAGCCGCTGACCATGCCGGACGATTCTCACAGTATCCAAGTCTTTCTCCGAAACTTGCCTTCATGAATTCACCGCGTGCCTGTTCAGCTGTGCCCCACCATATACCGGTCTGCATACCATATTCCACTCCGACCATCGCCTCCATAACATTATGAAGCTCATCGGCTGTGGCATGCTTGCCATCTTCGCGAACTTTGCTGAAGAAGGAGGCGTAGGTATCGAAAGATCCGGCAAGCTGATGCGTATTACCCTCATCAAGGAATTCCTTGTTGTATTCATACCATTTCATCGCCTCATCGTTATTGAGGGTATTGCCGCCGCTTATGCGGATATCGCGGAAACGCGGATATTTATCATAGTCCTTTAGATTCTTGGATATCTCATAAAACAGCTCTATCGGTGTGCCGTTAAGCTCAAGATCCGGTTCATTGAGTGGTGAGGCGGTAATCACCTTGTAACCTTTAGCCTCTACTGCCGCCGCAGTGGCGTCAATAAGATCTGCCCATTTTGGACCCTGCTCCACCACGTTTCCGATATATTCCTTTGGTGAATACCATGGGTCATCAGGGTTCTCATACTTCCACCCTCCGTATATCTCCTTTATCGTAGGATCGCCGCCGTCAAGGTTGAGAACAATATCCAGTTTCTTACCTGCCAATGCCACATTCTTCATACGCGCATCAAGATTCTTCTGCAGCATATCCGGCAGCACACCCTTCTCTGTTATCTCCGCCCAAGGTTGGAATGAAACGCGGGCGCATGATAATGTCTCAGGAGTGGCGAATCGTATTCCCCTAAGCATATTATCATAGCTGTTCCAGGCAGTGTCAAAGCCCCAAAGGATAGGAAGCCTCTTTCCTGATGCATACGGATTGAAAAACACTGAATAATCTGTCTGCTCTGTCTGCTGATAACGATCCCATGCAGACTGCACATCAACAGCCTTTGGTTGCGCGAATACAGGCAGCGCGGTCGCTGCTGCCGCTGAGATAATAAATATCTTGTTCATCTGATCAGTTTTCTAAAGGTATTAAAAATTAATTTTAGGGAATTTTGTATCCTTGCAGTTGACAAATCTGAATTCCGATTCATAACCGGGAAATCCATTTGCATCCACATGGAAATCACGGACGATAATCCGCGATGCATTCTCTGCCATTATGCCATACACCTTGCTCTTTAGGAAACCCTCTCCCTCGCACGGACGTCGGTCATAGACTCCCCCTTCATATGCCGTCTGCTTCTTCAATCGGAGATCCACATTCTGCAGCAATATATCCGACACCTTGCCAGGAGTATCGCAACCAATGAAAATGCCATTCTCCGAAGTGGAAGAGATATTGATGAAGCGGATATTTCTGACATCTCCGCAGGCACCCTTCGTTGCACCCTTCGGGAAACGCCATCCGGCATCTTTGTGATTACCCACAGCACGGGGATAAGATGTTATATATATAGGCTCCGATTTCCCCCACCATACATCTGAGAAAAGCTTGCAATCAACGATCATATTGGAGAAAGTGACATCTTCCACTGTGCCTTCATCGCGGTTCTGTATGCCCACGCCGCGGTTTGAGGCTGTGATGATACAATTATCAAAAAGAACGCGGGCGATACGGTCCATATTCTCGGAACCAATCTTTACCGCACAGGAGCGCGATGTCATGATGCAGTTGGTCACAACCACATCTTCACATGGGCCATACTCCTCGAATTCACGTCTGTTTTTCAAGCAAATGCAGTCATCTCCACTCTCTATGAAGCAATTGGATATGCGCACTTTTCTGGAATGGTCTATGTCAATGCCATCGCCATTGCGCACCTTTAGATTATTAAGAAGAGATATATTCGAGATAGCGACATCATAGCATCCTACAAGATGCACTGTCCAGTAAGCGGAATTTGCTATCGTAACATCCGATATCTTCACATTCCGGGCATTGATCAGCGTCAGCACATGCGGGCGAGGATCAAATGTTGTAACGGGTTTCAGCTCAAAGGAGTCGTCGAGTTCCGCTCCCATAAACGCAACCGCATTGCCATCGATGCGTCCCGTTCCCGAAATGGAGAAATTCTCTATATCCTTTCCCGACAGCCACATCATCCCCTCTCCTTCGTTAGCTCCGAAAGCACTCTCATGGTAGATGCCCTCATCCGGATTGGCAAGTAATATGGAATTCGGAAGCATCTCGATATTAACATGCGAACGCATATGGAGGGGACCTGAAAGGAAAGTTTTTCCGGCAGGAAAAACCACATTCCCACCGCCCGCGGCATTGCAGGCATCTATAGCCCGCTGTATAGCGGGGGCGTCATCAGTCTTGCCATCACCTTTGGCACCATATTCAGTCACTACAAAATCTTGCGCATTCGCAGCCATCCCGACCGCCAACGCAAACAACAACTGCAAAAAAACAAATAATTTATTCTTTTTCATGATTCTATATTGATCATTTCAAGGTTAGTCATAAACTAAGCACACATGCCACAGATCCACACCACATCCAATAAGCAAATTTAGCTAAAAATCAGCTAATCTGCAAATACGCAACCTAATAATTAAACACCCTTAAATTTAACCCCAACCAATCCCTATCTATCCATGAATAAGGCTCATCGAGCCTTGTGCCAGGGCAATTTTTTCAGCGAGGTTATTCATTGCAAGACATTCCTCTCTCTTTATCTTTTCAGTGCGCGAATTAAATTCTACCGGAGCAATCAACAACAGCCTCCCGGCTGCACAAAGATCGAATTCCTTTCCCTGCGGTTTATATCTCGCGGGGAAGCCATTCTCCACAATCCGAATTATGGATGCACCCTTCTCTATCGCTTCATCGCGTATCTTCTTTTCCGAGGGACTGATAAACGGCGATACCAACACGCCGCATCCTCTGATAATCTCTTCCCATTCAGTTTGTCGCCTCTCAAGTTCCTCTTTCGTAAAGTGCCTGCTTATCCTGACACAAGACTTCTCGGGATGCCTCAGCAACATGAAATTACCATAAACGGAATATATTTCCCCGTCAATCTTTATATTCACCGCCTTATTGAAATATTGAGGATAATTCACACGCAGATAATGGCGGCGCGGATTATCAGCGATATATTTTTTGAATGCAGCCAATTGTCCGGTCCTATAGACAATTCTGTCGTTATATCCCTCCACAAATAACGACCCATTACCTATCGCTAACGCAGACTCCGGAAATGCCGCGTGAAATCTTGCCGTGCATTCCTTCTTCAGCAACCTGACGATATCACCCAAATGCAATTCCGACTTCTCCTTTACAAACACGATGCAATGCAGATGATCCGGCATGATCACAGGATGAGACACCTCAACTATCGGTAATTTCCTATTTACCTCGTTTATAGCCGCATGCACAAACTTACCGACCGGACCCGGCTGCGCCCAAGCCTCGATGACCCCATTTCTATCAATCCCCTTTACAGAAGATAGTGTCGGAGCCTTTTCCGCAGTATTAAACGTCACCATATAGAAGCAACGCGAGCAATAGTCATGCCATTCCGCCCTCCGATAGAAATTAGGATGTCGAGGCAAAAGCCTCCTATGAGATTCGGAATCCATAAGCCGGAATTTAAAATTTGAGATTGAATTGATATCTGAGATTGAACCGATATTTGAGAATCGAATTTTGCAAAGCCAAGGGATTCGATTACAAAAGCGCAAGCAGAGCTCGCTAAACCGAACCCTCATTGAGGACAAAACAAAATTCCAACCTTGCTGCCTATTTTCAGCAGCCCAAATAGAATTTCATCCTTGCCGCCGGCAGAATCAAGACTCAGCTTTCAAGAAGCAAAAATAAGCATCAAAAATCTAATTCGCAAATTTCCTTACCCTTAATTGCCCAGGAATCTGAGGAAAAGCTGATTTTTATCAATCAGCAGCTTCCAAAAGCCGCAATAAATAAGAAAAACCGGGTAAAGAAAAGAGGCTTTGAGCCGGCTATGATAAAAGGCTTTGAGCCGGCTATGATAAAAGGCTTTGAGCCGGCTATGATAAAGGGCTTTGAGCTGGCTATGACAAGGAGGGAATTAGGAAGCAATTAGGGAGAATCAGGCAAAAACAAAATAGAGTTGGGAGGTTGGTGCGGCAATGAGGGTTGCGTGTGGGGAGCCATGCTCCCCAAAAGATCACGAATATCAGAATTGCCCGGATATCTAATATTGCCTAAGCCCCCGAAAAAGCAGAGGCCATGGGTTTGACCCATGGCCTCTTTGGGGAATCATCAGGAATATAATCCGCTGAATTTAGCGGATCCGAATTCCGTCTGATCATTTAATATTTCTTCTGATTATTCGATAATCAGCAATATTATTTGATGATGCGTTTTGTCACCTTGTTGCCCTGCTTAACGATGTAAAGACCGCTCTCGGGGTTAGCAACGCGGATACCCTGGAGGTTATAATACTCAACAGGTGCATTCTCATCAACAACAATCTCTGCAACACCAGAACCACCCTCTACATATTTCTCAATTGTGAAATCATTGAAAGGATTCCAATAATATTGAGGAGCATTTGCATCTTTCTTAATACCTACCCATACTTTTGCAGGAGTTGTCAGATCAAACTCCACATAGTTACGATAGAGGTCAGGATTATTTACGAATACAGCAGCAGCCTGACGCTCAAAACCGTCACGTGTGTACCAGTCATCGGTTTCATTTACACGTAAATTGTTGTCAGCGTTATTTTCAGGATAGGTTTCGAGCTGCTCATCAAAGATACATTTAATTTTTGTCTCTTTGTAGAAGCTGTTTGGATTGCCATATTTAGCGCCATCTTCATCTACAGGTTTTACAGGAGTAACTTCATCTACATCAAGATCCCATCCATCTGTAACATAAATATAAGCATTATGTGCTGGATTTTCTGTCTGAGCCACATGACGATCCCATGCAGACTCTCCTTCTTTTGTAGTATTGGCATCATCCTTGATATCAAGGTACTTACCAGCTACGTTTCCTGCTCCATAGCGCAGGAACGACTGAACACCAAAACGATATTTTCCAGCAGGAAGTTCAATCTGCTGGCCCACATTATAAATGGTAGCATTGGTTTTTCTCCAGATTCCTCCAGTCTTGTTCATGTCCGGAGTTTTCACTCCGCCATCCAAGTTTGTGTTATCCCAACTTCTCTTAGCATCAAGACCCTCTGAAAAATCACCGTTTACTACAGTAATTTCACCGGAAGGACCCTGAAGTTTAAAATTATCAAATGCACACCATTCATCCCATACACTACCTGTATTGGTGATACCAAATTTAAGATCACCACCTTTATGAGTGAACTTAACAGTGTTTAGATAACGGCCTGCCTCAAACGCTGCAGCTGCCTCTTCCATATTGTTAGGATAGGAATCTGCGGTTTTATCAAAAAGACCTTCGACCGGAGTTTTGGCATCGCCAAGGAATATATAAGCGAAATGATTCTTACCATCAGTCATATTGACTTTAGACAAGTCATTGTTGGCATAACGGTAAAATGCATTTGCAGTCAATGTATACTCTCCTGCGGGAAGATCCATGATCTGATACAGGTTAAATGCGCTGCACCATACCTCGCCTATTCCATTTGCAGTTTGAGAAAGGGCGCCACTCCAACCGGGAAGGAATGCGGCATCTTTCAGATACTGACCGTTTACGTTCTGCCAGTCAGCTGAAGCAGAGCCAGCACATGCCACGATACCCAATGCGAGGGCAGCGTGTTTGAAGTACATTTTTTCATAAAAAGTTGTTATTTAAGTTGATTGGTTATTTTGTGGAGGGAGCTATATTAATTATGCTCCCTCCTGTTAGTTATATTATCCGCTTAATTATATCAATATCCAGGGTTCTGAGTCCAGTTGGTATTTGTACTCATCTCTCCTGTCGGAATCGGGAAAAGACGCTTATTAACATCAGCCATTGTCTCGGGGCTGGCTTCAACTTTCCATTTAGCACAATTCTCCCATTTGCCAAACCTGATAAGGTCATTGCGGCGCCATGGCTCCTGAATGAACTCTCGGCTTCTTTCATCGAGAAGCTCATCAAGTGTTGGGGTTCCGGTAACATGTGGGGCATGTGCGCAATCGCGTACCTCATTCATCAAAGAAGCAGGAGTATGACCCAATGTTGCCTGTGCTCCACGAAGAATACACTCCGCTTTAGTCAAAAGAATGTCGGCATAGCGGAAAATCGGAATATCATTGAATTGTTTCTGACCCCAGAACTGATCATCGGATGAGCGAATAGGATATTTAAATAACCTCGCGCCTTTCATGCAGACATCCAAGTCATCGTCTGAGCCCAAATCCAATTTTGTTATATCAGCCCATTCAAATTCAACTTTGAAATCAAGGGGACCATGCTCTCTACGGAAACGGGCATCTTTATATACAATAACCGGCTCATTTGTAATATTCCAGTTCTCATCCCTCACCATTTGCGGACCATATGCCACCATCTCATTTCTCTCATCACCGGGAAGTGAGAATCTTGCCACAGCTTCCGGTGTCAAAATCCATGAACCTGCAAGAGAGTTACCGGGGGTCCAACCCCATAAAGTAGGTTTGCAGAGAGTTGATTTTCTATAGTCAGACCAACGGTTCAAGTCATGACCACCAGCATATTTCCATGCGCCATTTCCAATATTTTCGGGATCGAAATCTACAGCATAAATAAAGTCTTTGATATGCACTCCATTATCCGGGAAGAATTTCTTCCTGTAGCCTACACCAACCTCAAATGGACCTCGTTGAATGATATCATCGCACCATTTCACACATTCATCAAGCTTCTCGTTAGGGGTAGAACCTGTTACAGTTGTGATTGGATTGGTATATACACCCCAATTAAGATATAACTTCACAAGTAAAGCTTCGGCCATCCATTTGTTGGGGCGTCCATAGGTAGTAGTGTTGTTTTCTTCTGTCAGATCTGGAATACTTTCAAGCAGTTCCTTCTCAATCCAGCGGGCAACATCTGCACGAGGCTGACGCTCTGCAAATTCCCCTTCATCAAGCTCTCGCTCGAGAATTGGCACATCCCCATATAACTCCATCATCCAGAAATGATAATAAGCCCGGATTGTGCGAAGGGGAGCAACAATAGGATCCTTACCATCCGCACCGCCATAAAGACGGATACGGCCATTGGTGTAGGTAATACCGGAGAGCATATCTCCCATCTGTCCGATACCTGAAAGGCTCGCATGGAAGGCATGCAGAGACGGAAGACGGAAACGACCGGTATCATCGTAAGCACCGTTACGCTGAGCACCTACAGCTTCATCTCCTGAAAGATAGGCACCTTCCCAGAAATTTCTGCCAAACCAAGCCTCATTCCTGGTATAATGGTAACACTTTTCAAACTCAGCCTCGACAATAATTGGATTATCGGGAATTTCAGTATATTTTCCCACCATCGGCACATCAAGATCCGTACAGGAAGACATACCGGCAAGCATAGGGATAAATACCAAAGCTTTTATATATGGTTTCATTTTTCTCAATTTTGTATAAAAGTTGTTGTTATCCTAAAGTTTTCCAACCCATTAAAAATTAACGTTAAGACCAACAAGGATTTGGCGTGTACGCGGATAATGGTCATGACGCGAGTCAATACCGGGTGTTTCTCCGGCGAGATTTATCTCAGGATCGCGCCCTTTATATCCGGTTATTGTAAACACGTTATTAGCAGATACATATACTCTTACATCACGAAGCCAGCCGTTGAAACAGTTGCGGAATGTATATCCAAGTGTCACTGTTGCGAGTTTGAAATATGAACCATCTTCAACCCATCTGCTGGAAGGCGCCTGAGAGCCTTTATCTGTAGATTTTTGATAATCACGGATATCCGCCAATACATTTCTACCAAGGTTCACAGCTTGAACATAACCGAAATATTCTCTTGGTTCATTGTATATCTTCTGACCGAAGACACCGGTGAAGAACAGATTCAAATCCCAGTTTTTCCAAGAGAAATTGTTATTCCAACCCATTGTCAGTTTGGGCTGCGCATTTCCTACTATGACACGGTCTTTCGGTTTCAGATCCTTAGCTTCAACTGTCACATAATTACCATTCTCATCTACACAGCGATTTCCAAATGTATCATCAAATGTCTTATCATATGTATAGAAAATTGACTGACCATCCTCATTATAACCTGCCCAATCATAGGTAAAGAACGTACCAATCGGCTGACCTTCGATAATTCGCTGGATTGCACATCCTTCAAAATTAGACCATTCATCAACGTTAGGACTATATCTGTCGAGCACACCGGTTGTAAATCCTGCGGAAGGATCCGAAATACTTACAATCTTATTTTTATTATGCGACAGGTTGAGAGATGTGCTCCATGTGAACGGACCCTGAATCGGCACGGCGTTGATTGTCACCTCCACACCGCGGTTACGCATACGACCTACGTTTGCATCGAGAGTACCCACAGGATATTTGGTAGTTGACACAGGATAAGCCCAGATCATATCTCTTGTGTCTTTGTTATAATATTCAATCACACCATTGATACGACCTCCAAGGAAAGAGAAATCCAAACCGACATTGAGCATGGTAGTAGTTTCCCATTTGAGGTTATCATTCTGGTTACGGGCAGCGGTGATATACTTGTAAGCGTTCTCTTCACCTGTCACAGGATCTGAGAATCTACCGCCATCCATCTCATAATAGAATCTTGCACGATAGGCATCGAATCCTTCAGAGTTACCACTCTTACCCCAGCCTACACGGATTTTGAAATCGCCGACTTCCCCAAGGGGTCTCAGCCATTCTTCCTCAGAAAGTCTCCATGCAACTGATGCCGACGGGAATGTTCCCCATTTGCTGTTTGAACCAAACACTGATGCACCGTCACGACGGAGTGCTGCCTGGAACAAATATTTTGAATCATATGAATAATTGGCACGTCCGTAGAATGATATCATTCTCTTAGTCCATTTCACATTTGCCCACACTGGGTCGGCTGTCCATGAATTTGCAGCTCCGATGTTATCCCAGCCTAAGGAATCATCATAGTAATTATAGCCTTTCGCTCCAAATCCGTCGTTATAATCTCCCTGCTCCCAGGAATAACCAGCCATCAAGGCTACCTTATGAACATCCTTGAATGTTTTATCCCAGTTGCCGTAGATTTCCATTAGTTTATTGATGTCAGTCGCATTACTACGCTCTGCATATCCGTTCACATTATTAAACTCAACTTTGTGAGAACGGTACGCCTTGTAATTCCAGTTGTTGTTCTGATAAGAGAAGTTTGCATTGAGGAAAAGACCGTCTATTATCTTGAACTGTGCTTTACCTGTAACCTGATATCTCTTGAAATCCTTTCTTGAGGTGTTTTCATAAAGCATTGCCAGAGGATTGTAATTCTTTGAGAACTGCTGTCCATGAGAATACCAGGATCCGTCTTCGTTCTTGGCAGGCACCAGAGGAGAATAGTAGTACATAGCATTATATACAGCCTTACCATCATTGGCCTCTCTGTCATTTACGCCCCATTCATTACGGATGTTACCATTGATACCTACACCAAGGAGGAGTCTTTCCTTCAGCATCTTTGTTTCCACATATGCACGCGCAGTGAAAAGATTATTTCCTGATCCACGTATCACACCATCTCTTGCAATATAATTGACTGATGCATTGTATGTGGTATTCTTGCCACCTCCCGATATTGAAACATTATGATTATGAGCGAAACCTGTGCGTTGAACCTCGTCTTTCCAATTTGTATTATAACCTAGGTCATAATCAAGATTAGCGCCGACCTCTTTTGCATAAGCACGCAACTCATCACCGGTCATCATCTTATGGTCATTAGCTATTCTATCCCATGACACATAGCCCTGATATGACACATTGGCTTTTCCTTCAGAACCGCGTTTTGTAGTCACGATAATCACACCGTTGGCAGCCTTGGAACCATAGATTGCTGTAGCTGATGCATCACGAAGCACATCAATGCTCTCGATATCTGCCGGTGGAATGAGATTGAGATCCACACCAGGGATACCATCTACCACATACAGTGGAGATGCGCCATCATTACGAAGTGTAGAGGCACCGCGGAGTGTCAATGAATTCACGCCGCCGTTGGGGTCGGAGTTCTGCACGACAACAAGACCCGGAACCTTACCTTGAAGGAGCTGACCGGGATCAGTGTATGAACCTACGTTCAGGTCTTTGGAATTTACTGTGGTGATTGAGCCGGTGAGATCTTTCTTCTTCATCGTGCCGTAGCCGATCACGACTACCTCGTCGAGAAGCTCGTTGTCCTCTTTAAGAACAATCTTAAGATTGTTTCCTTTAACCGTGACCTCCTGGGTCACGTAGCCGACATAAGACACTCTGATCTTCTTGCCCTGCGCCACATTAAGCTTGAAATTACCGTCAATGTCGGTGGATGCTCCTATTGTGGAGCCCGGCACTATAACACTCGCGCCTATCAGAGGCTCGCCTGTTTCATCCGTTACTGTACCCGTTACAGATGTCTGGGCATTCGCCGACAGAGCAGTCATAAAGAATGAGAGAATAAAGGTCAGCATGGCCACACGTATACCATGATGACGACGCACTCTCTTCTCGCCTTCTACTTGCGTTGAGAAATACATAGATGTAAGGTTAACTAAAAGTTGTTATTATAGTTCATTTTCGTATCTGGATGAGTTCTGCGAAACTCATTGCATTCAATTTGATAAATCTCAGTCTTACAGCCCTTTTATGCTTAAGTATAACCGCTGAAGATTATGCCTGATGAAATTTGTCGCTGCAAATATTGCAATCAATAGTGTAAAAACTACACTTTTTAATTATTTTAACACTTATTAACTTTAAGTCTAAGTAAAAATCTGCTTTACAACATAATTTAATATTATAAAAGACTAACTAAGCTTCCAAAATGGGCATTTTCTGTGGTGATTTATGTCATTTTTATTAAATTTGCAGGTTGAACACCATTTACTCCATTTAAACTATAATCTTATAGTAATAAAACCTGACATAAAAAAAACGATGAGACTCGTAAGTAAGAAATATCTCCTCCCCTTTATTCTGATAACCTCGCTCTTCTTCATGTGGGGATTCGCGAGGGCGATACTTGATGTGCTCAACAAGCATTTCCAGGAGTCGCTGTCAATATCAATAACCCAATCAACCCTGATTCAGGCTACCACCTACGTGGGTTACTTCCTCATGGCTTTGCCTGCGGGAATCATGATCACCCGCTTTGGATACAGACGGGGAGTCGTGACAGGTCTGCTTCTCTTCGGAATCGGAGCATTGCTGTTCATTCCCGGAGCACACCTTATGTCGTTTCCCGTTTTCCTGGTTGCGCTCTTTGTGATAGGATGCGGTCTGGTGATGCTTGAGACTTCGGCAAATCCTTATGCAGCAGAGTTGGGAGCGAAAGAGACCGCTGCCTCACGTCTGAATCTCGCCCAGTCGTTCAACGGGTTAGGATGCATCTTGGCTCCTGTGATTGTCGGTGGATTCCTCTTTTCCGGAGACAATGGCGGGGTCGAGGTTCCATACACGGTGATGGGGGTTATAGTACTCCTTGCCGCGCTGCTTTTCAGCCGCGTGCAGTTGCCGGAAATCAATGCCGGAGAGGAATCGGAATCCACAGTATCCTCTGAGAAAGAAGGAATCGGCGCCACTATCCGCAGGTTATGGGGTCGCAAACGATTCAGATATGGAGTTATCGCCCTTTTCTGCTATGAGGTTGCGGAGATCTCCATAAACTCCCTGTTCATAAATTACGCCACCGCTGACGGATGGATGGATAAATCCACCGCATCAATAGTGCTCTCGTTCGGTGCGTTAGGATTATTCATGGTGGCGAGAATAGCCGGAAGTGCCATCATGAGCAAGGTCAGGGCGGAGAAAGTGCTGCTCGTGTGCGCAGTGATGACTGTGCTCGGAGCTGTCGCCGTGACGCTCGATGCCGGGGCTATCTCCAAAGCGGGTGTATTCGTATGCTACGCTTTCGAGGCAATCATGTTCCCGACAATTTTCGCCATAACTATCGGAGGAGCCGGCAATTCAGTGAAGATAGCATCCTCTTTCCTCATGATGACACCTATCGGAGGAGCCGTAGGCACCTCTCTGATGGGGTATGTTGCGGATGTAACTTCCATGTCAATGGCATTCATCGTGCCAGCCGCAGGATACCTATGCGTATTGCTTTACGCAATATCAGCCAATAAAACTAAACTGAAAACAATTAGCAAATGACAGATATATGTTGCATCGGGCACATCACGCTCGACAAAGTGATAACACCGCGCTTCGAGGCTCACATGCCCGGAGGCACGGCTTTCTATTTCGCCAAGGCTCTGAAAAATTTCAACCATGATGGTTTCAAGCTCGTGACATCTCTCGGAGACACTGAGATGGATGTTGTGGAGGAACTGAGGGCAGACGGCATCGATGTAGATGTGATACCGAGCCGCAAATCGGTATATTTCGAGAATAAATATGGCGAGGACATGAACAACCGCACTCAACGCGTTCTTGCAAAGGCCGACCCTTTCACCGAAGAGAATCTGAAAGATGTAGATTCAAAAATATATCACCTCGGAACTCTCCTCGCCGATGATTTCGATCTGGATGTGATCAAGGCTCTCGCCGGCAAGGGCATCGTATCGGTGGATGTCCAGGGCTATCTGCGCAAGGTTGTTGGCGAGGATGTTGTCCATGTGGATTACGACAAGAAACGCGAGGCAATGCCATATATCTCCATCCTAAAGGCAAATGAAAAAGAGATGGAAGTGCTCACCGGCACATCCGACCCTCACGAAGCGGCACGCATCCTTTCCGACTGGGGTTGCAAGGAGGTGCTTCTGACCCTCGGAGACAAAGGCTCGCTCATATACACCGGCGGTGAATTCTACAATATCCCCGCCCTTCCCCCTACCGACCTTGTTGACGCCACCGGTTGCGGCGACACTTACATGGCAGGATATCTCTACAAACGCAGCCGTGGAGCGTCCTATCAGGAAGCAGGCACCTTTGCCGCCGCCATGTGCACCCTCAAACTGGCAAAGAAAGGTCCCTTCTCCGGCACGGAAGAGGATGTATGCAATCTGATCAACAACATTAAATAACAAACTATTAATCCCAACCTTAAAATGAAACGATTTATCTTATTGGCAGCCGCGTTAGTAGCTATTTCAGGAGCTGAAGCGAAAAAAACAAAGCAACAGGCGCAGAATCCTGCGGATATGGCAATCCGAAAGGAGATCGCCGCAACTCCGGAAAAGGCAGGAGGCGTATACTTCTCATACCCGTACGCCACCGATTCCATCGCACCGGTACCCGCCGGGTATTCACCCGTCTACATTTCTCACTATGGCCGCCACGGTTCCCGTTGGCACGCCTCACCGGATCTCCACGATAAGACAGTAAAGAAATTCGAAGAACAGCACAAACTCGGTAATCTTACCGCAGATGGCGAGAAAGCGCTCGAGATGGCAATACGCTGCCGCGACAACACAAAAGGGCACGTCGAAGAGCTTACAGGACGCGGACAACGCGAACACCGCGGAATCGCGACTCGACTTTACAACCGCTTCCCTTCGATGTTCGCCGATGGCGACACAATCATATCGCGCAGTTCACAGGTACAGCGCTGCATAATCTCGATGGCGGCATTCAACGACGCCTTGAAAGAGAAGAATCCTAAACTTGTGATGGACTTCCACGCAACCCCGTCTGACATGGATTTCATCGCATTCCACACCCCCACTGCCAAAGCGATCTACAGTGGCAAACAATGGTGGAGAGCGGATTTCAACAATAAGCGTGATTCCCTCAACCGCTGCATGGCCACCGCGAAACGGCTCTTCAAAGACCCGTCGAAGGCAATGAAATCCAAAGCAGTGAAATATCTTTATGATATAGGGGTGATTGTGCAGGATGTAGACGGGCTGGACGCAGACATTCTTTCTTTATTCGACAGAGAAGATCTGGTAAACCTTTGGAAAGCCGAGAACTATAAGCATTATGTGCGCCACGGAAATTCTGTTGAGGGTGAAAGCGAGGGTCCAAAATCAGCAAGCAGCCTTCTCGCCGATATCATCAGCAAGGCAGATGAAAGCCTCGCGGGGAAACGCGCTAAAGTGGATCTCCGTTTCGGTCATGACGTCTTCCTGATGCGTCTCCTCGCGCTTATGGGCGTTGAAGGCACAGACTATACCGTGAAAGGATTCGATGAGGCATCACGCGTATGGCAGACCTACCGCATAACGCCTATGGCTGCCAACCTTCAGCTTATTGTATTCCGCAACTCAGCAGGTCATGAGATCGCTACCTTGCGTCTCAATGAACGGCCTGTCAGGTTAAACGGCATCAATGAAACCGCTCCAGGTTACTATGACTGGAAACAGCTACGTTCACTCTGGGAATCAAAGCTCAAAGGATACAAAGCCGACAAAACGGAGAAATCATCATCGAGCAATACCAATTACTTAACGACATGAACAAACTAAAAGTCTTTCTTTTCGGGGCGATCACCGCGCTCTCTGCATCTGCCGGAGTACGCCAGGAAATAGCGGAATGTCCGCAACGGGCAGGAGGGATATATTACGCTTACCCGTATACCTCTGATTCCGTAGCCCAGGCTCCCGCCGGTTATGAACCGTTCTATATCTCCCACTATGGGCGCCACGGCTCCCGCTGGGTAATAAACAAGAACCTGCATCGCCTCACAGCCGACGGGCTGCGCGCGCAGCAGAGCGAGGGGAATCTTACTGAACTCGGCAAGGAGATCCTTGCAAAAACCGAAAGACTTCAGAAGCATACCGACGGACATCATGGCGAACTGTCTCCTCTCGGCAGTCGTCAGCACAAAGCAATCGCAGCAAGGATGATGAAGCGTTTTCCACAACTGTTCAAGGGAAACGGCAGGATAATCGCACGTTCATCTACCGAACCGAGATGCATCATCTCCATGTCAGCATTCACCGAGGAGATAGCAAAGGGGAATCCGGCTCTTTCGATAGAGAAAAATGCCACCCCCGGTGACATGCGCTTCATAATGAATCATTCTGACGATGCTCGCGCGTTGGAGAAAAAAGATGCTGATTGGCGCAAAAGATTCGCTTCAGCCAAAGATTCCTTATACCGCGCCGAGACAACTGCCCGCAAGCTTTTCAACGATCCTTCGAAAGTGAAGGAGCTCCCGAAGCTGATGCAGCAGATATTTGATGTGGCTATCGATGTGCAGGATGTGGATGGTATAGATGACGACATATTGGAGGTTTTCGACACCGAGGATCTATATAATCTCTGGAAAGGTCAGAATTACCATATGTATGTATGCCATGCCAATTCTGCCGACGGAACCGGCGCAGGACCGCGCAGCTCTGTAAATCTCCTCAATGAGATCACCGACCGTGCAGATGAGGCGATAGCCGGGAATCGCCCGACAGCCGTAGACCTCCGTTTCGGTCACGACACAGCACTGCTGCGCCTTCTTGCATTGATGGGAGCAGAGGGAGCGGATGCATCCGTAAAAGGTTTCGAGAACGCAGCCGAGGCATGGCAAACCCATAACCTCACCCCCATGGCAGCAAACTTCCAGCTTGCCCTTCTCCGCAATGCGTCAGGCGATGTGATTGCCGCTCCGCGACTAAACGAACGCCCTGTAAAAATAAACGGAGTGAAAGAGCTTGCCGGATACCCCGGATATTACAAATGGTCGGATCTTCGCAAAGCATGGAAATCGGCTTGCCACCCGGTAGCTGACATCGCGGAAAGAATATGCCCCGGAAGCTCCCGCAAATTCATATTCGAGCAGGTAGACTCTCCGGAAGAATTCTTTGAGATTGATTCTGAAAACGGGAAGCCCGTGATACGCGGCAACTCTACGGTCAACATGGCGGCAGGTCTTAACTGGTATCTGAAATATTATCCCAACATACATATCAGCTGGAACCAAATGTCGGCAGACATACCCGACAATCTTCCGCTACCCCGCAAGAAAGAACGTCATACAACAGATGCTTCTCAGCGCTATTACCTGAATTACTGCACTCACTCATACTCAATGCCCTTCTGGGGATGGGACCGCTGGCAGAAAGAGATAGACTGGATGGCACTACACGGTATAAACATGCCGCTGGTTATCGCCGGCACAGATGCAGTGTGGCGCAACACTCTGATGCGCCTCGGATATTCAAAAGAGGAGGCGGATGCGTTTGTGGCAGGTCCTGCTTTCCAGGCATGGTGGCTAATGAATAACCTTGAAGGATGGGGAGGCCCTATGTCGGAGAAATGGTATGAGGACAGGGTTAAGCTTCAGAGACAGATCCTCGCAAGGATGGAGCAACTTGGCATGGAACCTGTGCTTCCGGGATATTCGGGTATGGTTCCTCACGATGCCGACGAACGTCTTGGAATGGATGTATCCGGAAAAGGGATCTGGAACGGATTCGTGCGTCCGGCTTTCCTGAAAAGCACTGATCCCCAATTCAACAAGATTGCGGATATCTATTATGACGAGTTGCGCAAGGTGAACGGCACCGCAAAATATTACAGCATGGATCCCTTCCACGAGGGAGGCAGCATCGAGGGTGTGGATCTCACCGAGGCAGGCAAGATCATAACCGCTGCCATGAAACGTGCGAACCCCGAAGCGGTATGGGTGATACAAGGCTGGAACGAGAACCCGCGTGCTCAGATCTACGCCGGCATACCGAAAGGAGATATAGTTGTGCTCGACCTTGCTTCCGAGATCAAACCGCAATGGGGCGATCCCGACACACCCTCGAAGACACCGCGTCCCAACGGATATGACGGTCATGACTGGCTCTTCTGCATGCTGCTCAATTTCGGTGGCAATGTTGGCCTCCACGGACGCATGGATAACGTAATCGGAGGATATTACAAAGCCCGCAACTCCAGATTCGGCAAAGACATGACGGGAATCGGTCTTACTCCGGAAGGTATCGAAAACAATCCTGTGATGTATGAGCTTATCTCAGAGCTTATATGGCGTCCGGAAGAATTCACCAAGGAGGAATGGCTCGAAAACTATTCCAAAGCTCGATATGGCGCTAAAAACAAGAACGCAGAGAACGCATGGAAGCAACTCGGCAATACAATATACAATTGCCCGTGGGGCATACTGCAGCAGGGCACAACGGAATCAATTTTCTGCGCACGCCCGTCTGAGAAGGCTTGGAAGGTATCGAGCTGGAGCCGCATGAAACCTTACTACAAGCCGGAGGATGTGATTGCAGCAGCCAAGAAATTCGCTGCCGCCGCCCCTGCCTTAAGGAATAATGAGAACTATAGATATGACCTTGTAGATATCACCCGTCAAGCTATCGCTGAGAAAGGGAGACTTGTCTACACCGAGATGCAAAAGGCACTTAAGAAAAAAGATATGTCGGCATTCAAGAAGTATTCAGACAAATTCCTGAGCCTTATTGACATGCAGGACAAGTTATTGTCTACACGTCCGGAATTCAATGTGCAGACATGGATAGATGACGCCCGTAACCTTGCTCCGACAAAAGAGGAACGAGATAATTTCGAGAGCAACGCCCGTTATCTTATCACGACATGGGGACCACGCGTGGCAAGCGAGGACGGAGGTCTCCGCGATTACGCCCACCGCGAATGGAGCGGCTTGCTCGGCTCGCTTTACCACACCCGTTGGAAAACATGGATTGACCGTCAGCTCGCCGGCGACAAATCGCCGATAGATTTCTTCACCATCGACGAGCAATGGGTGAAATCCCGCGACAAGCATCCTGTAAACTACGATACGAACTGCGTTGACGCAGCATTAGAGAGTCTGAAGGCACTCTAAATAAATAAGGAGCAGCTTTTGCTGCTCCTTATTTATTTCACAATCTTCTCTAAACTTGAAAAGGCTTGAAAATCATCAGATTTTCAAGCCTTTTCTGTCGGGGTGAGGCGACTCGAACGCCCGACCTCTACGTCCCGAACGTAGCGCGCTAACCAACTGTGCTACACCCCGATTTTTGTTTGCGTCTGCAAAGTTACAATTTTTTTTCGCATTAGCAAAATCTTTTATGCAGTTTTTGCAAAATGAAAATCAATTGCCGGTATAACCGTCAGGATACCCTATTATGCAGAACACTATAAGAGTAAGCAATGCTACCACCACAATATTAACCAATGACATCCTCCACGCCAAAAGGCACTTTCCGGGAGTGCGCGCGTAATGAATGGTGACGAAGCTCAGCAACATCGACAATACAGGAACCGGAAGATATATGAAATACTCCGTTACTATTTCCAACTCAAACGGTGCTATCAATCCAATTCCACAGTATATGATCGTTGACAACACAAGCACGATGGTGGCTCCGGTCTTGCCATAACGCCCGAAAAATGTGGTGCGGGATGTCAGCGCATTCCTTCTCAGATGGAAGATCGCATAGATGATATGGCAGTTAGACGCCATCAGACCCAACATAACGCTCATTATTATCGCCGGCTCAAGATTCCACCATGTGAATATATCCTCATACACAGCCTTTGACTGCACAAGCTCTGTGCCTATCACCGCTATGGGACCAAATATAAAGAATGTGGCTATCGGATACAGCACTGATCGGCTCAGAGGATACGGGCCGATATTATTGATGAGGGCAAAGAAAACAATCAGAGCTGCGATTATAAGCGCCCACCATCCTGCCATGGATAGCACGGCGAGTCCGGCAGTGGCAGTCAATATGGAAAAAATCTGTATACCCTCTTTCAGAATATACGAGACAGGACGATCTATATCCTCACAATACATGTTATCGTCACGGTTTTCACCATAATTATGCTTATCATCATAATAACGATGAATCACGTTACTGGTGCACTGGGCAAAGACAGCAAACAAAAGACATGCCATCGCCGCTATCGGATCCAGACTGCCATGAGCCGCGGCATCTGCCGTGCCCATCGCCACTGAAGCCACTGAGAGCCAGAGCGTGCGCAGACCGGCTGCCTTCAAAATTATCTGTACGGCTGTCATGGCATCAGATTGTGTAGAGACATACAAACAGGGATGACACTCCAATCACAATCCAGAGCACTATAGCCTGGATGAGAGGCTTGGCACCCACCTCGCGTATCACCTTGAGGCTCAAGCTCGAACCGATCGCAAAAAGAACAGCGACAAGAGCCTGCTTGGCTATCGCCACAATGCCATCATACACAGGGCGCATGAATCCTATCATGGATTCCGGTGTATATGTATTGATCACCATAGCTACAACAAAAAGAAGAATGAACCATGGTATCGACACCTTTGCCTTCCCCTCCCCTTTCTGCTCTTTGCGGAAATACCAGATGGTGAAAAAAGCGAGCGGGATTATCCAAAGCGCACGGGTGCATTTGATAAGGGTTGCAAGTTCGCATGCCTCCGGACCATAGGCAGCTCCGGCGCCTACTACAGAACTGGTGTCATGAATCGCTATGGCAGCCCATGTGCCGAACTGTTCCTGCGTCATTCCGAAGAGATGTCCGAGGGGTGGGAAGATAAATAGAGCCACGGCATTGAGAATAAATATAACTCCCAACGATACAGCCATATTCTTCTCATTGGCTTTCATCACACCTCCGACAGCCGCGATGGCTGAACCTCCGCAGATAGCTGTGCCTGCGGAAATGAGATACGAAGCTTTGTCATTGATTTTCATCCAGCGTCCCACCAGGATACCGATCACCATCACCCCGACTACAGAGACAATAGTGAAGAGCATACCGTCGGCTCCTGACTGGAGACTCTTCTGAAGATTCATGCCGAATCCCAGACCCACCACAGATGCCTGGAGAAGATACTTGGAAAGCTTCTTGTTGAATTTAGGATAAGGGATGCCGCATACGATGGCAAACATAAGACCAAGGAAAAGAGCGACAGCAGGCGATATCACCTCTTCTCCAAAAATCATTTTGAACGGGAACAGCATCAGCACGAGTAGCACCCAGTAAAGAGGGCGCGCAAGGCTCTGCATTTTCACAGAGTCCGATGGGTTATAATTTTTCATGACAAGAAAAGTTTAGATTCCTTCTCATAAACAGCTGAGGGAAACAATCAGTTTAATCAATGTAGCATCAAATAATGTGTCATCAAATAAAATAATGGAGCATCAAATAATGAAGCATCAAATATACGTCTGTTTCTTAGGCGGTCAGATAGAATTTTGTTAGTTCGATTGCAAAATTAATTAAAAAGGTGTAAATTTGCAAATCAATGCGGATTGTTTGACATTCCGCCTTCAAAACGTGCATTTTGAATTCTGGACAATGAATTCGGAGATGCCTTATGAATGATGAATTAACATGAAGATCCACCGCGAAGGAACCAACATATTGATTCTGTTGTTTATCGTATTGGCAGCACTAAATGTGCCGATATGGCTTTTCATGCCTCCATATGTGATTCCTGCCTGCTTCTCCGCGCTATCGCTTGTGGTCTACAGCTTCGTATTCAACTTCTTCAGATGTCCGCAGCGTCATTACCGCGGACAGAGAAAAGGGATGGTCGTAAGCTCGGTAGATGGTCGTGTAGTGGCGGTGGAACGCACTTTCGAGGGGGAGTATCTGAAAAGCGACGCGATAATGCTTTCAGTGTTCATGTCTCCGCTTAATGTGCATGCCAACTGGTTTCCGGTTGACGGCAAGGTGGAATATGTGAAACATCACAGCGGCCGTTTCCTCTCCGCTTACCTGCCAAAGGCGAGTACCGACAACGAACGGAGCACCATAGGCATTCTCGCAGACTGCGGACAACGGATCACCGTGAGACAGATAGCAGGAGCTATGGCGCGGCGCATTGTAACTTATGCCAGACGCGGGGAACCGGCTTCAATCGATGAGCATCTCGGATTCATAAAATTCGGTTCGAGAGTGGATCTATACTTGCCTTTAGACACGGAAATTCTCGTTAAGATTGGAGACATAACCCGCGGAGGCGTGACTCCTGTAGCAAGGTTTAAATAACTTTTAGATGAGCAATATAATCATACGCAATATACCGAACAGCATCACATGTCTCAATATTGCCTCAGGCGTGATGGCCATCATCTGCGCGCTTCGCGGTGAGACGGAGATGTGGGGGATGGAGGCTTACAACTGGGCATACATATTCATCGGCATAGCGGCTGTGATGGATTTCCTCGACGGCTTTGCCGCCCGCCTGCTGCATGCCTATTCTGATATGGGCAAGGAGCTCGACTCCTTGTGCGACTGTGTAAGCTTCGGTGTCGCTCCGGCTATGATACTCTTCTCAACCCTTGAGCAATATGGCAATCCTCAGTGGATAAGCTGGGCAGCTCTGATTATTCCCGTTTTCGGAGCATTGCGACTCGCGAAATTCAACATAGATACCCGTCAGACATCAAGCTTCATCGGTTTGCCTATACCAGCAAACGCCATCTTCTGGATTGGATACACAGCATTATGCCATCAGCAGGCGGGAAGCTTGTGCGAATGGTGGTTTGTTCTCCCGGTGCTTCTGCTTGAAAGCTGGCTGATGCTATCACCGCTGCCCTTGTTCTCGCTTAAGTTCAAGACGTGGGGATGGAAAGGCAACGGTTTCCGCTGGGTCCTTATAGCTGCAGCGGTGGTGCTTGTGGCATTTGCCGGTGTCCCCGGACTGATGTGGCTGATAATCACCTATCTCATCTTAGGATTATTTGCCTTAATAAAAAATTGATAGGATCTTTATGACCCTAAAGCCCTTAAGGTCCTTAAAGTCCTTAGAGACCTTAGAGACCTTAGAGACCCTAAAGTCCTTAAAAATTAAAAATTGAATCAATGGGAATATTCTTCATAATATTAATAATAATTTTCCTCTGCTGGCCATGGATAACCAAATGGCTCAGAGGCTATATGGCTCGCCGCGCTGAAGATATGGTGCGTCGCATGGCAGGCATGCCGTCACGCAAAGAGGAACAGAAGCGCAGACGCGAGCAGGAAAGACAGCAGAAACGTAACGGTTTTTCAGCCGGTTCGACACGCGGCAGAAACAGAGCTTCCACCAACGGAAAAGATACCGACAGCATCAGAAGCATGCAGGAATATGCGGAGGATGTTGAATTTACGGAAACTAAAGAATATTCCGAAACCGAGATAATCGAGGATGACGGCAAAGGAAACCGCCGTGTATACAGAGAGAGCCAGGTGTCGGATGCCGAATATATAGAAATAAAGAAATGACCGGAAGAACTCTATTCGTAAGTGACCTTGACGGAACGCTGATGCAGCCGGGAGCATATCTTTCGGATAAAACCATAGATTTGCTGAACCGGAGCATCGCAGACGGCAAGCTTTTCACCATAGCAACAGCAAGGACACCCGCCACTGTCTCCAATATTATCAAGGATGTCAACATGAACATCCCAGGGATTGTGATGACCGGAGCTGCGATATGGAATCCTGCGACAAACCGGTATTCAAACCAGAAATACATGAATCCGCAGGGTGTGGAAAAGCTTGTAGAGACTTACAGAAGCATGAATTTCCCGATCTTCCTCTTCACCCTTGACGATGAACTGATAAATATATATCACATCGGCGGCAAACTCAACAAGCTCGAACAGGATTTCATGGACGAGCGCATCAACTCTCCTTACAAGCGCTTCCATATTTCTGAAGATGGAACAGAAATACTGCCGGCAGACTTCTCGAAAACCATCCTGTTCTACGGTATGCAGCCCACCGAGCTGGCAGAGACAACTTACGCCCGAACATGTGGGATAGAGGGCTGCCGTCCGCAATTCTACCACGATTTCTACGGACCCACAATCGGAATTGTGGAGGCATTCTCAACCGAGGCGACAAAAGCAAATGCTGTGGCTCATATGAAGCAACTTACGGGAGCTGACCGCGTGGTGGCTTTCGGCGACAACCTCAACGACATACCGATGCTTAAGGCGGCTGATGTAGCGGTGGCGGTTGACAATGCGCTGCCGGAGGTAAAGGAAATTGCAGACATAATCATCGCTCCCAATACGGAGGATTCCGTGGCGGAATTCATCTTCAACGCATCATGATCCATGCTTTCGACAGACGCACCGGAAAAATGCTGCTCATCGTCGCCTCTGCGATAGCGGTGATCATCTTCCTGCTGATAAGCAATAATCTGATAAAGGAACTTGAGAATCAGGAGCGCGACCGCATGAGCATATGGGCGCAGGCTACCGAACGACTCGCCAAAGCTAATGTGGATTCAGATTTTGAATTCCTCTTAGGGATAATATCCCAGAACAACTCCATTCCCGTGCTGATCTGCGACAAAGATTTCAACATCTCTGAATTCCGCAATTTCTCCCTACCCGACAAAAACGACAAGGATAAGTCACTATTCTCAGAACTGTCTCAAAAAAATAAAGATTATCTACAGAAACGTTTGAGGAAAGCAGGTGGTGAGACGCCACTGCCTGAATTGATTAAAAAAAATCATCATTTTATTGAGGTAGAGCTTTTCGGAGGCGAGAACCAATATATCTACTACGAGGATTCACGTCTATTGCGAAGTCTGAGCATATATCCCTACATACAGATGGCCGTGATGATAATCCTCGCTTTGATTATTTATCTGGCAATGGTATATACCAAACGCGCCGAACAAAACCGGGTTTGGGTAGGATTATCGAAGGAGACAGCCCATCAGTTAGGCACACCCATCTCTTCGCTGATGGCATGGACTGAATATCTGCAGGCATCGGGTGTTGACAGCGAGATAACCGATGAAATCGATAAGGATGTGAAGCGGCTGTCTGTGATTGCAGACAGATTCTCAAAGATCGGGTCACAGCCCGAGATGCAGCTCGACTATCTGAACGAGGTTGTTGCCAAATCGCTGGATTACATGAAGAGCCGTGTGTCAGGACGCGTGGTGATAACGATGAATCTCTCACATGATGACCATGGTGTGCAGCTATCCCGTCCGCTTATAGAATGGGTGATGGAGAATCTTACAAAGAATGCTGTCGACGCCATGCAGGGAGAGGGAACACTTGATATTACCACAGGAGCTGAGAAAAATATAGTCTGGGTTGAAGTGAAAGACTCCGGCAAAGGGATAGCACGTAAAAATTTCAAGACCGTTTTCAACCCCGGATATACCACGAAAAAACGAGGCTGGGGACTCGGTCTTACCCTTGTGAAAAGGATAGTGGAGGAGTATCACGGAGGCAAAATCTTTGTGAAGGAATCCGAACTCGGCAAGGGCACGACATTCCGAATCGAATTTCCCGCGGCTTGATTTTGAGATAGCAGGAGTTTTTATTAATTTTGCAAGTCAAAACATTCTGAATTATGGATATATCATATAAATGGCTCAAGCGATACATCGATTTCGACTTGAGTCCCCGTGAACTTGCCGCAACCCTGACCTCCCTTGGTCTTGAATGCGACACGGTAGAGGAAGTGGAGAGCATCCGCGGAGGATTGCGCGGCGTGGTCATTGGCAAGGTGCTCACCTGCGAGGAGCATCCGGACTCCGACCATCTCCATGTCACCACCGTCGACCTCGGCAACGGTGAACCAGTGCAGATTGTATGCGGTGCGCCTAATGTAGCAGCAGGACAGACTGTTGTAGTGGCCACTGTAGGCACAACCCTCTACGATGGTGACCAGGAATTCCAAATCAAGAAATCTAAAATCCGTGGCAAGGAATCGTTCGGAATGATATGCGCCGAAGATGAACTCGGCCTCGGTAATGACCATGCAGGTATAATGGTGCTCCCCGAAGGAGTCAAACCCGGAACTCCTGCATCTGAATATTTCAATGTCGAAAGTGACTACCGTCTGGAGGTTGAACTCACCCCCAACCGCGTGGACGCAGCCAGCCATTATGGTGTGGCACGCGACCTTAAGGCCAAGGAATGGTGTCTGATAGCTCAAGGCGAGAAGGCAGGTGAATATCCGGAGATATCTGTTCCCGATGCATCGGCTCTCACTACAGACCGTCAGGATGGAGCTGTCATCGTCAAAGTTGAGGATGAAGAAGGATGCCCGAGATATTCCGGCATAACAATCCGCGGTGTCGAGGTCAAAGAATCGCCCGAATGGCTTAAAAATCTTCTTACCGCCGCGGGACAACGTCCCATCAACAATATCGTGGACATCACCAACTTCGTTCTTCTCGGAATCGGACAACCCCTGCATTGCTTCGACCTTGACCATGTGAAAGGGGAGGAGATTGTGGTGCGCACCTGCCCGGAAGGTACCAAATTCACAACACTCGACGGTGTGGAGCGTGAACTCAGCGATAAAGATCTGATGATCTGTGACGCGGAGAAACCGATGTGTATCGCCGGTGTATTCGGTGGTCTTGACTCGGGTGTTACCGAATCCACAAAGAATGTATTCATAGAGAGTGCATATTTCAACCCGACTCGTGTGCGTCGCACAGCCCGCCGCCATGGGCTATCCACCGACGCATCGTTCCGCTACGAACGCGGAGCCGACCCATCCATCACAGTCTATGCCGCCCGTCTGGCAGCAACTCTCATAAAGGAGATTGCCGGTGGTGAGGTTTGCGGTGGTGTTATTGACGTGCTTCCCGCACCGATTGAGAAAAAGGAGCTCGATTTCTCACTTTCATATTGCAACAATCTGATAGGCAAGGTGCTCCCTGCTGAATTGGTGAAATGCATCTTGAAAGCGCTCGAATTCGACGTAACTGAGACAGAGAATCCCGATGTGCTTCATCTCAAAGTGCCTACATATAGGGTTGATGTTTACCGTCCTTGCGATGTCGTGGAGGAGATTCTACGCGTCTACGGCTACAACAACGTCGAGATCGGTGACGAGATGCATGTATCTCTTTCCCAGAGAGGCGCTACCGACGAGAGCTACGATATGCAGCAGATCGTCAGCGAGCAACTCACAGCCACAGGCTTCAATGAGATCATGAATAATTCTCTTACAGCTGTAAGCTATTATGAGAATTCAGAGCTTATGCCCTTGGCAAACTGCGTGCGCCTCATGAATCCGCTCAGCAACGATCTGGGCGTGATGAGACAGACCCTCCTTTACGGTGGTCTCGAATCTATAGCGCATAATGTGAACCGCAAGATGCCCGATTTGAAATTCTATGAATTCGGGAATGTATATAAATTTAATCCTGAAAAGGAATCCTCCGCCGAGAAACCACTCGCACAATATTCAGAGCATATGGAGCTTGGCATATGGATCACCGGCCGCAAGGAGCAACCCTCATGGAATGTAAAGGCGGAGGAAGCCACAGTCTATGATCTCACGGGAATCGTCAACAACATATTCCGCCGTCTCGGTCTTCCTGCAGCAGCATTGACTTCAACTCAATCCTCTGACGAAATCTTCGCAGCTAAACTCGACATCGCAAGCCGTTCGGGCAAAAGGATAGCAGAGGTTGGTCTTGTACGCTCCACAATTCTTAAGAAATTCGATATAGAACAGAGCGTGGCATATGCCGCCATCGACTGGGATGCGCTCTTTAAGCTGACCGCGAAGAATAAGGTGACATACGCAGAGCTTCCAAAGACACAACCCGTTGATCGCGACCTCGCCCTGCTTGTTGACAAGAGCGTGAAATTCGCCGACATAGAAGCTGCGATCCGCAAGGCAGAGCGCAAGATGCTCAAGGATGTACGCCTCTTTGATGTCTACGAGGGAAAGAATCTCCCCGCGGGCAAGAAGTCATATGCAGTATCCATGAAGCTTCAGGATAACGAAAAGACACTCAACGATAAGCAGATCGACGCAGCCATGAGCCGCATCATCAGCGCGCTTAAATCTCTCGGAGCAGAGTTGAGATAAATAAGAATTTGCAATAAAAAAACAAGAAATCAATAATAAAGCCAAAAACCAAAAATGGGAAGAGCATTTGAATTTCGCAAAGCCCGCAAGCTCAAACGCTGGGGCAATATGAGCCGTACGTTCACACGTATCGGTAAAGAGATAACCATTGCTGCCAAAGCCGCCGGACCCGATCCGTCGATGAACCCGCGTCTGCGCGTGCTCATACAGAACGCAAAGGCAGCAAACATGCCCAAAGACACAATAGAGCGTGCAATCAAGAAAGCCACAGACAAAGACGCAGGTGATTACAAGGAGATTGTATACGAAGGATACGGACCCTTCGGTATCGCCATCGTAGTAGAGACAGCTACCGACAATAACCAACGCACTGTTGCTAACGTGCGTAGCTATTTCAACAAATTCGGAGGCTCACTCGGCACACAAGGCTCACTCTCCTTCCTCTTCGACCACAAGAGCGTATTCCACGTAAAACCGAATGCAGACATTGCCCTTGAGGACTTCGAGCTTGATCTCATGGACTTCGAGGCAGAGCTTGAGGCAGAAGACGAGGAATGGCTTGTATACGGAGCATTCGATCAGTTTGCCAACCTCCAGAAATTCTTTGAGGACAAAGGCGTTGAGATCGTCTCAGCCGAATTCGAACGCATCCCCAACGACCTCAAGGAAGTGACCGACGAACAGCGTGCCGCCATCGAGAAACTCCTCGACAAACTCGAAGAGGACGAAGACGTTCAGAACGTATTCCACAACATGAAAGAAGCCGAAGAATAACACTTCCCCATACACCATCACCACAAGCCCCTGACCACATCCACTCCGTCAGGGGCTTTGCTTTTTATCCGTCACAGCTATACGCGCACGCACAGCCGACGTTATCACCACCGTAAACAGCGGAAACATCACCATACCCATCACCGCAAGCACCGCGCTCACCACCTTACCCGCAGGCGTCAGCGGAAATATAGTGCACCCCGTCGTAGTCACATCCGAGCAAGCCCACCACAGTGCCGACATATAATCCGGCACACCCGGATTCACCAGATGCTCACGCTCGAAAAATATCAGACTACCGAAATACACTATCGCTATCAGCACCACCGTGTACGACGCGAATATATTCGTCAGACGGTTCACCGACACATACCCCACCACTATCGACAGAGCCAGCGCCCCACGCGCCAGCGGCACGAACCGCAGGAAATAAAGCAC
>OFFM01000138.1_pt1 | contig 74787 bp, 51 predicted proteins | sample 1521401 | NCBI WGS metagenome assembly OFFM01 (sample SAMEA3504118, study PRJEB24116) | mouse gut metagenome | biome: mouse gut; feature: mouse-associated habitat; material: faeces | place: Denmark | collected 2011
CTTCCTATCTTATAACAATCCTGATTCTGTTTTGACTTCTGTGGGTAAAGAATAGCGCCATGGCGCAGTCCCTACAGGCTTAGTGGGTTATTTGATCGGGTGATGCGTGGTCGGGGTGGCGGATCTCCGAGACGCCAACCGGTCCGAGTAAATGTTTAATGATGCTTGTAGGGTCGCAACTTGTTGCGACCGAAAGTAGTATTGTTTAGTGTTTGAGAGATAGGACGGTGTGTGTCGGTAGACGGTTCGGAGAACCGTGACCCCGATTCGCGGATTTAGGGCGTTTTGCTGTTGATAGCGGTCGCAACAGGTTGGGACCCTACAAGGATGTGTGAAGCCGGACGAGCCATGGCGCAGTCCCCACAGGGCGATGGGGGGGAGGTGGATCAGATCGACGGCTCGGAGAGCCGTGACCCCGGTCGGGCATGGCATTGCGGATTTGGGTGGGATGAAATTTGCCGCTTTAAATTGATTTGACTAATTTTGCATCAGTAAAACCAAAAACCCAGTTATGGACAAGAAAATAATGAATTCGGCGGCCGATAATATCCGAGTACTGGCCGCTTCGATGGTGGAGAAAGCAAAATCAGGCCATCCCGGCGGAGCTATGGGCGGAGCCGATTTCATCAATGTGCTATATTCGCAGTTTCTTATCACCGATCCCGATGATCCTATGTGGATTTCTCGCGACCGGTTTTTTCTTGATCCCGGCCACATGTCGCCGATGCTCTACAGCGCACTGGCTCTCTGCGGCTACTATACGCTCGATGAGTTGCAGCAGTTCCGCCAGTGGGGCAGCGTGACACCCGGACACCCGGAACTTGATCCGGAACGTGGGGTTGAGAACACTTCAGGTCCTCTGGGACAGGGTCACACGATGGCAGTCGGCGCAGCGATAGCAGAACGCTTCATCGCCGCCCGTTTCGGCGAATCGTGGGCACACAAGACTTATGCTTTCATCTCCGACGGTGGCATCCAGGAGGAGATTTCGCAGGGCGCAGGACGTATTGCCGGCTATCTGGGACTGTCGAACCTGATCATGTTCTACGACAGCAACCGTGTGCAGCTCTCCACAGACGTTGACGCGGTAGACACGGAAGACTACGCAGCCAAATACCGCGCATGGCACTGGCGCGTTATCGAAGTGGACGGCACAGATCCCGTGGCTATGGCAGAGGCTCTCGAAGCAGCCAACGCCGAGACCGAACGCCCGACTCTGATCATAGGCAACACCGTGATGGGCCGTGGCTGCGTGACCGCCACAGGTGAGAATTTCGAAGGCAAATGCTCGACCCACGGACAGCCGCTGAGCAAATCAGGAGCCGACGTAGCCGCTACAATCCGTAATCTCGGCGGCGATCCGGAGAACCCATGGGTGATCCGCGAGGAGGTGGCCAAGCTCTACTCCGACCGCCGCGAACAGCTTCGCAAGATAGTGGCCGACCGCCGCGCCACCCAGAAAGCATGGGCTGAGGCTCATCCAGCCGAAGCCATACAGCTCAAGGAATTCATCGATGGCGTTGTTCCGCAGATAGACTACAGCGCTATCGCACATAAAGCGAACGTCGCAACCCGTACAGCATCGGCCGACGTTCTGGCCGTGCTCTCGGAGAAGGTCAAGAATATGATCGTGTCGAGTGCCGACCTTGCCAATTCCGACAAGACAGAGGCATTCCTCAAACATACCCACGCGCTGACCCACGGCGATTTCACGGGCGCGTTCCTCCATGCAGGAGTGAGCGAGCTTACAATGGCTTCGATAATGAACGGTATCGTGCTCCACGGCGGCATGATGGCTGCCTGTGGCACGTTCTTCGTGTTCTCTGACTATATGAAACCTGCCGTGCGCATGGCTGCGCTGATGGAGCTCCCGGTAAAATATGTGTGGAGCCACGATGCGTTCCGTGTCGGCGAGGATGGCCCGACCCACGAACCTGTGGAACAGGAGGCTCAGATCCGCCTGATGGAGCAGCTGCGCAACCTGTCGGGCAAACGTTCGATGCTCGTGCTCCGTCCGGCCGACGCTGCCGAGGCTACCATAGCATGGAAGATGGCGATGGAAAACACTGACACTCCTACGGCTCTGATCTTTACCCGTCAGGATGTCAATGACCTCCCCTCCACCTCCGGCAACCGCTACCGCGACGCAGAAGGAATGTTGCGCGGCGGCTATGTGGTGATGGACACTCCGGCAGCCGACGTCACACTCGTGGCCAACGGCTCAGAGGTGTCGTTGCTCTGCGAGGTTGCCGTGTTGCTCGAAGCAGAGGGCATCAAAGCACGCGTGGTTTCCGTTCCGTCGCTGGGTCTGTTTGAAGATCAGCCGGAGGATTACCGTCAGAGCGTGATTCCGGCCTCTACACCGGTGTTTGGCCTCACAGCAGGACTTCCATCCACATTGCTTCCGATCGTGGGCACACAGGGCCGTATTTACGGTCTGGATCATTTCGGCGCGTCGGCTCCCTACAAGGTGCTGGATGAGAAGTTCGGTTTCACCGCCGCCAATATTCTTGATCAAGTCAAGGCGTTTATCGGAAAATAAGATAGAATAGAGAGTGCAGATTTGATAGTTTGCGCTCATAAGATAAGACGAAGAGCCCGGGCAGATAATGCCCGGGCTTTTTGTTGGTACGAGAGTGAAAGGGAAAGTAGAGTTTAGAGTTGGAGAGTTTAGAGTGGGGTCAGTGGCTTTGAGGGTGGGGCGGTAGACGGCTCGGAGAGCCGTGACCCCGAGCAGGGTTGGCATTGCGGATGGGGTATTTTTGGAGGGGGTATGGGGTGTTTGCGGTCGCAACAGGTTGCGACCCTACATTGGTAGCGTGACCGATTTGAGAAAAAGGTTATTGGTGCAGGTATGGGCGAGTGAGCCGGATTAGGCCATAGATGCAAATCACTGCCGTTGCCTGTAGGGACTGCGGCATGCCGCGTCCGGATAACATCCAGATAATCAATTTGTTTACATGGATAGTGAAGCCGGACGCGCCATGGCGCATGGTAGAGTATAGAGTTGGAGAGTTTAGAGTGGGTCTGTGGCTTTGATGATGGGCGGTAGACGGCTCGGAGAGCCGTGACCCCGACAGGGTTGGTATTGCGGATCGGGGGTGTATGGGGGTGTTTGCGGCTTTTTGCGGTCGCAACAGGTTGCGACCCTACATTGGTAGCGTGACCGAGGGGGGTGATACACGGATTCGGGGGAATGGAAAGCGGCGAGCCCGGGGTGGGTTCGCCGCTTTATGATGAGGGTTGATACCAGTTTTACGGAGGGGATCAACGGGTGACTTTGCGCGAGAAGCGGTAGCCGTCGCCACGTGCCTCGATGATATAGACGCCATGGGGCAGTCCGTCGGCACTCAGTGTGGCTGCGCCGTCGGAGCCTTGCACACGGGCGGCAGGTCGTCCCTGGAGGTCGTAGAGCGTGACGGTGATGTCGCGACCGTCGGCCACGAAAACGTCGTAGCCCTCGGCCGAGGCGGTGATGACCAGACGCTGCGCCTCGTCGGCCCAGACGGTGCCGATGGCCGCCTTGTTGGCCAGCACATATTTGACACCCTCAAGCGCATTCAGGGAGCCGGCTCCCCATCTCACTTTCTCTGCAGCCGTTCCATTGTAGACGGTTCCGGGCAGGGCGAGAGCCGGTTTCACAATGTAGGTAGAGCTACTGTTGATGACATCCATCACCTTGTCGAATGTCAGCGAAGGATCGGCCTGCAACCACAATCCGATAGTGCCGGTCACGTAGGGACACGACATGGAAGTTCCCTGCATGGCTCCCCAATAATAGGTTGAGTTGCCGGAGGTTGCTGATGCAGACATTGTGGTAGCCGCTGAGGATCCTGCATAATAGCTGCTGTAACTTGAAATGATATTGGCACCGGGCGCACTAACAAGAGGCAGAGTCTTGCCCTGATATGTAGTTCCATAGCTTGAGAATGGCGCGATCTGGCCTACATTATAGGTTGAGCCGGTGTAGCCGTAGACAGATCCGCTGAGACGGGCCCAAGTGGTTCTTGTGACGTAGGCACCTACGGAGATCACATTATCGCCGCAGCAGCCGTCGTTGATCGATTCCTTTGCATCGCCAGCAGTAAGAGCGAGCACTGTGGTGGAACCGACACCTTTCTTAAAGGCCGTATTGCTGCCATAGACGTAGAGCTTTGTTCCAGCTGCCCCGGAAACCTGCAACATGATATATTTGCTGGTGTTTCCGCTCTTCATGGTCACGGCATTGAATTCGATATAGACGTTATAACGGTTATTGCCGGGATCAACCGCTGAAGTCATTGTCGCCGAGCCATCGAAATTTGAGGTGAAATTGGAATATGATCCGGAGGAAATTGTCTGGTTAGCGGTTGTTGTCTCCATGATCAACGTTCCGGAGGCAGAGCCATTGAAGAGATACAGACCGACGGTTATGGGTTCCGAGCCATTGGTCCAGATGTCGACCACGCCATTTACAATACCGTCCATCGTTTCTCCGGTGTTGGGGTTTACGTAGGTGGGGATAGTCTTAAGGAAAGAATCATTGCCAACGCTTGAGAGAGTCTTCGTGATCGAGATCTGAGAATCGCCATCGTTTCCTGCACTCATACAAATGATTCCGCGCTTTCCAAGACGAGAAAGAGCCTGAGTGTAGTAATCCGTACCATCGTGCGGCCCTATAGTGTGGCCGAGGGAGAGGTTGACCACAGCCGGTTTGCCCACTGATTCCGCATAGTCAATGATGTTGGTCACACCCTGGATAATATTAGGGGTATAGAGCTCGCCGACAGCAAACGCCAGATCAGCTCCTGTTGCAACGCCATAATAGGGAATAGGCTGATTGTCCTTGAGAGACGCTGATGTTCCGGTGGCAGAAGAAATACTATAGTATTTGCCGTTGCCTTTATAACTTCCGCCGATGATACCGGCCACATGGGTAGCATGTCCCTGAGAAGTATTGTCGGTAGTGAAGTTTTTAATCGTAGCATCGGTATACTCGACAGAGGATCCATCGCTGGAATTCATGTGCCAGAGACGTTTGATCCTTGACGAACCGTCGTCGTTTCTGAAATTGATATGATTGGCCTCAAGACCAGTGTCCATCATGCCGCAAACCACGCCAGTGCCATCGAAAGAGACCGTGGAGCCATCATAAGAAAAGCCATTCTGCACGGACTGCACAGAACTTGCCGGTCGGGCGAAATCAAGCATAGGAGAAAGCCTGTCGCCGAACCCTACGCTGATCACCTGTGGCAAACCGGATATCTGCTCACATACCGTGATAGGACATTTTACAACAACAATGCCATCCATGCTGCTGCAAATCTCAAGATCAAGCCCCTCAAACAATTTTTCGGGATCACAGCCCTCTTTTAAAACGACAACAGCACTGACAGTAGGCTCGACGAGTGCAGGTTTCCCCTGAACAGAATTCAGCAGACCCTGCTTCAACGCGTTTTCACGCTCCACTTTGAAATCGTGCAGCATCACTCGACCGGCCGGATTTATCTTACCGGAAACCGACTGGGCATATCCGGAGAAGCAGAAAGAGGCTGCAAAAATTGAAACAAGTAGAATTTTTTTCATGCCATATTGATTAATTGGAAAGTTGGCGCGGAACATTGCTGCCGCCGCGCCAACTTAAATTTAGTCTATGTTACCGCTAAATCAGCGAGTCAATGTCAAATTGGAGAGTTCGCCGATAGTATAGCCGGAGAATCCCATTGTTGTGGTGTAGAACAGACCGCCAACAATATTTGCATCGCCCGGGATGGTGACTGTGCTGTAGGTCGAATCAAACGTACAGATAGCCTGATGGCTCATAGTAAGACCCGAAGCTGAACGATACAGGCAGACGGGGAATGCCGGAGCCTCAAGACCATAGTTGAATGCCAGGCCATCGGTCATCATCTCGCCATAACCGATCTCAACTGTACCGGTTCCGGCTTCTTCATCGTAGGTGAACTCTGTCAAGGGCAACAGATAGTCTGATTCGCCGAAGACGCCGAAGCCATAGAGAACGTGACCGTAATCATCGCTTGAAGGATCAACAGACTTCACATTGAGTTTATAAGAAACGGTATTGCCATTGCGATCGAGACCGCTGAGAGTCCATGAACCGCACATAGAGGTGTAGGGATCGTCGATGTTAACGATTGTCACCTGACAGCTGGCGTTAGCCACTGATGCACCTTCAGCCTTGATGATCGACATTTCAAATACGCGGTCATCGTTGATCTCTCCGGTCACCCAAACAGGCATCACCTCGATATAGCCTGTGGTTTCGCCGGCAGGCACGTTGACGGTGTAGGAAGTAACGTTGTAGTGTTCAACCACCTTTGCAGGCTCAGTGCCGGCAGGAAGGGCGGTGAGTTCCTTTGTCTGGACAGTAACGACAACCTTTCCGTTTGTCTCACCGGTCACGGTCACAGGAACCATGAAAGGCATTTCATTCTCGTTGGCGCTGAAAGTAGCAGGAAGGCTTACAGTAACGCCGCTTGCCGAATTGACGCCACCGAGGAACGAGGGATAGTCCTCAGCTTTGTTGTCGTCGCAGGAAGTCATCGCAAGAGCAGCGAGGGCAACGGCAAATATTTTATTCAATTTCATAATTAGTTTCTAATTTGCAAGTTCACACTAAATTAATAACGCGGATTCTGCTGACCGGCAAGCTGCGGATTAACCTGCATCTCACGAGTCGGGATCGGCCAAACGAAGCGGTAATCATCGGGCTGATATGTCAGGTTGTTACCGGCGGTTGTGATCACGTCCATGATATAGGCAAGCGGTTCAACAGCACTTCCCATGAATACATCGAAACCGGCTTCACGGGTGAATCCCTGACCCCAGCGACGGAGGTCGCTCAGACGGAAGCCTTCGCCGATAAGCTCTTTACCACGCTCGGTGCGAACCTGGTTGAGCAGAGCAGCACCAGAGTAGTTTTGCTCGGTGTAACCTTCGATACGAGCACTGCGGAGAGCATTCAGGTAGGCATTGGCCTTCGTCTCGCTTTTCTGTGCGCCGTCAGAAGCGTAAGCCTCGGCAGCAATCAGATAAAGCTCAGAAAGACGGAAGGGCTTACCCTTGTTGAGCATAGAGTTTGTAGAACCGGTGTTGAGCGCAGGATTGCCGGGGAATTTAGTGAATGCATAAGCATAGTAGTCTTCACCAGCCACTTCCAAAGGAGCATATAGTTCGAAGAAAGCATCGAAACGAACGTCGCCATCACCATAAGAGTTGAGAACGCTTGCTGTGGGGATGTAGTCGGAAGAGTTCTTCTGGTTGTTGGTATAGTAGTTGACACCAATCGACTGACCACCTACGCCTTTTTCAGCAGAAGCAACGAAAAGGAGTTCGTCGCCTGAGTCGTTGACCCACATATCAGCGTAGTCAGCAGCAGCTGTCAGGCCGTAGTTTCCAGAGTTGATCACATCCTCAGCCTTGGCAGCAGCGGTAGCGTAGTCCTGAGTAAGGAGAGCCACACGAGCGTGGAGAGCTTCGCAGAGATATGAAGAGAAGCGGTCGGCATTGGGGTTGCAATATGCTGAAGAAACATTCTCCTCATATTCCTTCATCAAGTTGTAGGCTTCGGTCAGCTCATCAGTGATGAATTTGACAGATTCGCGGATAGTGCTACGTCCAACGTAGGTAGCGCGGTCGCCAGAGGGGTGGAACTCGGTCTCGAGCTGCAGACCCTTGCCGGGAGCGTCGAGATCGGCAGTCTTATAGTTGACATATTTGTCGAGCATATACCAGTAGGCATAGGCACGAGAGAACATCGCTGTTGCCTTATAATACTTGAGGGTATATACATCGGATTCCGAGAAATTTCCGCTTTCGATGAGTTTTTCAACTCTGGGAAGGAAATAGTTGGCATCGTTGACCTGGATAAACAGGTTGTAGTAGATGTTAGCAAGGTCGGTGTCGCCAGGCTGAATCTGACCGAGAGACATCACACCTCCGCGGTTACCATTATCCGAAAGACCGATGAACTGGTCCATCTGGACATCGGGATAGAACCAATAGTAGCCACCGCCGGTCTTTGCACGGAAATGAACGTAGATACCATTGATAAAGCTCTGGCAGTCCGCCATCGTTTCGATGTAGTTGCTCTGGTCAATCACACCGTAGTTTGTGGTGTCCATGTCGCAGGATGTTGTCATCACCGCTGCCGACATCAGAAGTCCAAAATATAGTTTTTTCATTTTCATTGTTTGCATTTTGAAGAGGTTAAACAATAGGATCAGAAGCTAACCTCGATACCGAATTCGTACTGACGGGTGTTCGGGTACTGGAATTTAACCATGTTGGTCTGGGGTTCGGGATCATAACCAGAGAAGTTGGTGATGGTCCAGAGGTTGCGACCAGTGAAGTGGAGCTGAAGAGCTGAAAGACCAAGCTTGCTGACAATGTTTTTGGGGAAATCGTAAGCAACGGTGAGGTTTTTCAGACGAGTGAAAGAAGCATCCTCAAGCCAGCCGGTATCTTCGCCGAGGTGGAGTTCCTCGCCAAGAGCCGGAACGTCGGTCACCTGACCCGGTTCTCTCCAGAAATTGAGAGCGTCAACGCTCTGGTTGTAGGAAGCACCGAAACCTGTGGGGTTGCAGATGAAGTATTTGTCATTGTTGATCATATACTTGCCGCTCTGGAACACGAAGTTGGCAGTAGCCGAGATGCCTTTCCAGCGAACGGTTGCACCGAAACCGCCATTCCAGGGAGCATACTGAGACTTACCGGTCTTAACATATGCATCTGAGGGGAATGTCTTGGTTGGGTTGTCGTTCTTGTCGAGCCAAACCTGCTTACCATCGGCAGGATCAACACCTAAGTAACGTACGAGGTAGTACTGACCGATCGGGCCACCTTTTTCCATGATCAGACCGGTGTTGGCAAGCACGTATTCGGTGTTGCCGTCCCAAAGTTCAGTGATCTCATTCTTGTTGTAACCCATCTGGAAACGTGCACCAACATACCAGTCCTTATCTTTGTAGATGTCGCCGTTGAGTTCAAGTTCGAAACCTTTGTTGACCATCGAGCAGACATTGTAGAGACCGGAGGATACACCAGTGGTCAAAGAGAACGGAATTGTGTAGAGCATGTCTTCAGTTGTTCGCTTGTAGAAGTCGAGAGCAACGCTCAAGCGATCGAACACACGCATGTTCACACCAAGGTCGTGGGTGTAGATAGTCTCCCATTTCAAATTTGGGTTTTCGAAGCCGCTATAGATCGTAGAGCCTTCGCCGTCGTATGTTGAAGAAGATGCAAGCATACCCATCCAACCGAAGTTCACAGCGCCATCATTACCGGCAGAACCGTAGCTGTAGTGAACACGGAGGTCGTTCAACCAAGTTTTTTCTTTCAGGAATGATTCATTCTTCAGGTTCCACATCACACCGAAAGCGCCGAAGTTGGCCCAGCGGTGACCGGGAGCGAGGAATGAAGAACCGTCACGACGATAAGAGAAGTCCAGGAAGTAACGGTTGTCATAGTCATAGTTACCATTGATGAAGTAGGAGTTGAGAACGCTCTCAGCTTTAGTATAGCTTACATTGCTCATAGCAACCTGTGTGCCCTGATTGAGAAGGCTCATACGCACATCGGTGGTACCGCTGGTTGAAACGCCGAAGCCATTAGAACGGCTGATGATAGCTTCCTGACCTACGAGTACCGAAGCGTGATGCTTTTCAGCAACAGAGAACTGATATTCGGCGGTGTTGGTGTAGGTGAACTGATAGTAACGGGTGAAAGATTCTGAATTAGAACCGATGTTGAGGTCGCCGACATTACCGGAACCGATGAGAGAACCCATTGCAGTGCGGAAAGTCTCACGGGGGTCGATCACCTGGCTACCACGGCTATCATAGCCTTCCATAGCCTGCTGAGCCTTGATTGTAAGGCCCTTGATCGGGTTGATCTGCTCGTAGAGACGGAGGTTACCGGTCAGACGGTTTGTAGCATAGTGGTTGTAAGAATATGTATACCAGGGCAACTGGATGTTTGAGTAGGGCAGTTTCTCAACTTTAGATCCGTAAACTATATCGCCATTTTCATTGAAGCTGTAGCTGTAGGGAGAGTCATAGGGAAGCGCCATACGAGCAAGCAACATCGGGTCGGTGAGATAGAGTTGATCTGTGTCATCGTTCTCAAGATTGATCTTCGATTTGCGGAAACCGACATTTCCGATGAAACCAACGCGGAACCAGCTGTTGACTTTTCCATCAAGAGACCAGCTCAAGGTTGTACGTTTCATCTCAGAGTTCTCGATGATACCTTTCTGGTTGTAGTGTGAAAGGCTGACATAATAGCTGAGGTTGTCTGAACCACCGGTCACATTACCTTCAATGCTGTATGTGGGAGCGTTGTCATTGAACATCTGGTCTCTCCAGGATGTAGAGATGCCATAGTTGTTGATAAGGCTCTGGATATTTGCACTCAGGGGCTGGCCGATGAGTTCACGGAACTGCATGTACTGCTGTGAGTTCATCATCTCAACATTGTCAGGCACCATCTGGCTCCAACCATAGTTGGCACGGATAGTAGCCTTGGCGTTGCTGCCATATTTACCCTTCTTGGTTGTGATCACGATAACACCGTTAGCACCACGAGAACCATAGATAGAGATCGAAGCACCGTCCTTCAACACAGAAATGCTTTCGATATCTGACGGATTCAGAGAGTTGAAGAATGTTGATGAAACAGGCGCGCCATCACAGATATAAAGAGGATCCGAAGAGAACGACAACGAGCTGGGACCACGGAGCGTAACCGACTGGTCGGTTGACGAGGGGTCGCCGGAGTTGGAGTTGATTGCAAGACCGGAAACCTGACCCTGAAGAGCATCGATGAAGTTGGCAACGGGGGTGTTTTCAAACACCTGCTGACCTACAACAGCAACAGAACCAACAACTGCGCCGATCTTCTTTGCGGAACCGTAACCGGTTATCACAACCTGATCGAGCATCTTGGTATCGCTCTTGAGGTAAACTTTCATGTTGTCAGACAGCGTAGCGGTCACTTCCTTCATACCGACATAGGAGACGGTCACTTCCTTCACGGAAGCAGGGACAGTGATGGTGAATTCGCCGTCGATGTTGGTCATCACGCCGACATTGGCGCCTACGGCCTTGACTGTCGCGCCGGCCAACGGTTCGTCGTTTTCGTCAGCGCTCAGCACCGTGCCGCGATAGGTATGGTTCTGGGCTTGGGCGCTCAGAGCCAGCGTCACGATGGCTGCAAGTAATAAAAACAGCTTTTTCATACTTAAAATAAATTAGACATATAATTGATTATTGTGATTATTCTCTCTTTTTCCCTTAGTTAAAAATTATCGGATTCTCTTTCTTTTTTCTGTTCTCTCTTATCTTTTTAATTAATTGATTGTACCCGGTTTGTAATCAGTATCTCTTGCGTAGAGATACTAAGCATTGCCGGCAACAACGGCTTTAACTGCTTTGCCTGTAGGGACTTCGCCATGGCGAGTCCGCGATAGCATCCTGATGTTTAGTGAGTTGCTTGTTTGTAATCCGGACGCGCCATGGCGCAGTCCCTACATGTCGGGTGAAATTGCAATGTGTCGAAGTGTCGCTATTAGGGCGACAAATGAATCATTTTGCATTGTCGCCTTCAGGTTACGATTTTTGCGTATTTTGCGGTTTAAAGTATCGGATTGTTACAAAACCCTTGCTTAAAATTTGATTTTGTGAAAATTTTAACACTTTAAAATCAAACTTTTCACGATCGCATCTATAGTGCGGTGTTTCAAATGGTTAGAAAGTGTTTTCCGCATGTTTTTACCCACATTTTTTTGTTAAAAGCTGAAAACAAATGCTTTTAAGTGTTGGAATGTTAATAATTATTATTAATTTTGCGGAATCTACGTATCTCTACGCAAGAGATACTAAGGTTTCCAAGGTAATTAAAATGATGTTTCACCCATCCCCACATTAAAAAAATAAGAAGAGAGAAAAGAAACTGCAACACTATTCAACTAAGGGAAAAAGAGAGAATAATCACAATAATCAATTATATGTCTAATTTATTTTAAGTATGAAAAAGCTGTTTTTATTACTTGCAGCCATCGTGACGCTGGCTCTGAGCGCCCAAGCCCAGAACCAAACATACCGCGGCACGGTGCTGAGCGCTGACGACGACGAACCGTTGGCCGGCGCGACAGTCAAGGCCGTAGGCGCCACAACAGGCGTGATGACCAACATTGACGGCGAATTCACCATCACTGTCCCTGCCTCCGTGAAGGAAGTGACCGTCACCTACGTTGGCATGAAGGATGCCACCGCAACACTCTCCAACGGCATGACCGTAAAAATGGAGAGCAACTCAAAGATGCTCGACCAGGTAGTGGTGACCGGCTACGGCTCCGGCAAAAAGCTCGGCTCTGTCGTCGGCGCAGTATCCGTCGTAAGTTCACAGGTAATGGAGGATACCCCCTCTGCCAACTTCGTTGACGCTCTCCAGGGTCAGGTGGCAGGTCTGTCGATCTTCTCCAACTCCGGCGAACCTTCGTCGTTGCCTTCTTCAATCCGTATCCGCGGTTATAACTCACTATCTGGCAACACACCTTTATTTATATGTGACGGTGCCCCCGCAACATCTTCAATCTTCACAACCCTCAACCCCTCGGACATTGAGAGCGTGACCGTCCTCAAAGATGCCGCCTCTACCGCCATCTACGGTTCACGTGCCGCCAACGGCGTTATCGTGATCACCACCAAGAAGGGTAAATATGGCGAAGACGCCAAAGTATCGATCCGCGCAAATGTGGGATGGAGCCAGATGGCCAATGATAAGATCGACCTGATGAATGCAGAGGAATTCGTTCGCTTCCGCGACCTGGTCAACAGCCCCGTCAGCGACGAAGTGCGCAACCTCGTCAATAACTATGGCATCAATACCGACTGGAAAGACTATCTTATCAGCAACAATGCACTGACCTACTCACTGGAAGGCCGCATCCAGGGCGGTACAGACCGCACACGCTACTACCTGTCACTGGCTCATTATGATCAGGACGGTCTGATCGAGGCATCAGGCTTCCGCCGCGAGACAATGCGTTTCAACCTCGACTCCAAGATCAAGCCCTGGCTCACTGTAGGCCTTTCGACAAACGTCGGTTTCGAACGCTACGAATCCAACAGCGCAGCATCGTCAACCTCGGAAAATAACGGTATCTACACCAACAACCCCTTCATGCAGGTCTACAATATGCTCCCCTACGACTCGCCCTACTATTATTCTTTCAATGAGAACGGCGACATCGTGTTCGGCGACCGCGCGAAATATTACCACTATTCAGGTGTTGTTGACCCCAACTACATCAACAGCTACATCAACCGCAGCAAGCGCACTAACCTCACAGCGATGATGACACTATACGAGCAGATCAATCCCGTCAAGGGTCTGACCCTGCGCGCACAGCAGAACGTCAACGCATTTGACTACCGCAGCTCTGCCGCTCGTCCTCCCTACGAAAACGAGATGACACCCATGGGCGACGAAATCGTTCTGGACAATATCTCCAACTATTCTTCTGAAGCATTCCAGCGTTGGTATCAGTTCACATACACCAACACTGCCGAATACAAATTCAACATTGCCGACAAGCATGACTTCGCATTCTTGATCGGTCAGGAATCAATAATCACCAAGAACAACAACTTCGCAGTTCAGACCACCGGTCAGCCCAATGCTACCCAGAACCTGCTGACACAAGGTACGAGCGTAACCATGAGCGGCGTAACCCACAGCAAGTATGAATACATCATGAACTCATACTTCCTGACCGGCAGCTACAGCTTTGACGAACGTTACTTCCTCGATTTCGCTGTGCGTCGCGACGGCAGCTCCAAGTTCGCCAAAGACCACCGCTGGGGAACATTCTACTCTATCGGTGCGATGTGGAACATCAAGAAAGAACAGTTCATGCAGTCAGTCAACTGGCTTAGCGATCTTAAACTCCGCCTTAACTATGGTACGGCCGGTAACTCAAGCGGTATCGGCAACTACGACTATATCGGCACCGTAGGAACAGGTAGCGTATACGATGGCAACACCTCCTGGGGTATCTCAGGCCTTGCCAACGACAAACTTACATGGGAAACCATCAAATCGTTCGACGCAGGTATCGACTTCGGATTCCTCAACAACCGTCTCCGCGCAAGCGTCGACTTCTATGTCAAGAACACAAAGGACATGCTCATGAGTGTTCCCTACTCGTTCACAACAGGTTGGGCAAGCGCGACAGCTAACTGCGGCGGTATGCGCAACATCGGTGTCGACGTTGACTTCGGTGCCGACATCTATCAGTCGAAGGATTGGTACGTAGGCGTTGACGTTAATTTCAACTACAACAAGAACACCATCACCGAACTCTTCAACGGTCTTGATGAATTCACCATTCCCGGCACAGGTGTAACCTACCGCAAGGGCAAGAATCCGTTCGCCATCACTCAGGTGCGCTACGCAGGCGTTGATCCTCGCGACGGCCAGCAGATGTGGTACACCAAGGACGGCAACCTGACCAAGAAATATGACGACAGCGACGAAGTTGACCTCGGCAAGACATTCATCGCTCCCTGGAACGGCGGTTTCGGTGTCAACGCACGCTGGAAAGGCATCAGCCTCCGCGCCGACTTCAACTGGAGTGCCCAGAAATACATCTTCAACGCTATCAACTGGTATATCAACGACCCGACAGTTGCCGTTCAACGCAACACCAACGGCACCACCAAACTGCTCACAGTATGGACAAAACCGGGCGACATTACAGATATGCCTAACACCACCGACCTCTATGGTGCTCCTCAGGAGATCCAGGCCGACAGCCGCTTCGTTGAAAACTCTTCATTCCTGCGTCTGAAGAACCTTACCATAGCATACTCTCTGCCCAAGAACTGGATGAACGCTATCAAGATGTCCGACATCTCATTCCATTTCACAGGCCGAAACCTCTTCACAATCACAGAATTCAAGGGCGTAGACCCCGAATATGAAGGAAATGTGGTTCAGATGATGTACCCCAACACCCGTCAGTACGAATTCGGTATTGAAGTGACATTCTAATCATATAAAACAAGTCTTAGATTATGAAAAAATTACTATATTCATTATTCGCAGCCAGCGTATTGCTGACCTCCTGCGATATGGACGTGAAGGTTCCCGGAGCCGTGGAAGTTCCGGATGCCATCCAGAGCGTGAGCGGACTTGAAAAATTCCGTAACTACGCCTACAACTGCCTCCGCAGCGTATCTGCCGGTTCCTGGGTCACAGATCCCGACCTTCAGGCCGACTACTACATTGGTCTCCGTGGCAATGGTGGCCGCTCATCCCGTCAGATCCAGGGTTCTTATCTATCCTCATCAAGCGAGACAAGCGACAAGTACCAGAGCATCTACTCCCAGATGAAGAGCATCAACTTCGCTATTGCTGAAGGACAGCGTATCATCGACAACGGCCTCGTTGCCGACGAAGATCTGCTCGATGCAAACCGCTACCTCGGTGAATTGAAATTCACTCGTGCATATCAGTACTTCTATCTGTTCGACCACTACTGCCAACCCTACACCGATTCAAACGCTGACCAGAAAGGTCTCGGCTGCCAGCTCGTGACAGTCTACGACCCTATGATCGACCACACACAGTACCCCGGTCGAAGCACACTTAACGAGACCTTGCAGCTGATCAACAAGGATCTGAGCGATGCCTACACAGCCATCAAGGATTATGAGGAACAGGGTCCGGCAGAAGTGACCACAGAAATCCAGAAGCCCGGATCTGCCTACCTGAACAGCGCTACCGTTCGTGCGATGCAGGCCCGTGTAGCACTGACCACAAGAGACTACAACAATGCCTACAAATATGCAAAAGAAGTGACCGAGAATCCGGCATTCGCCCTTGCTCAGGGCAATGACTATGTTGCAATGTGGACAACCGACCAATCTTCAGAGCTCCTGTTCGTACCTTTCGCCGATGCTTCTGAATCAGCAAACGCAGCATCGTTCTTCGATGCCTACAACTACATCTCTGAATACCCGACACGTGTCAACTGCATCCCGACCATGTACTGGCTCGCTCAGTACGACGATAACGACATCCGCTTCGATGCCTTCTTCAAAGCCATGTTCATGACCGTCGACGCTCAGCCCACCGCAGCATACACCATGAACAAATATGCCGGCAACCCGACGCTCAACACCTCGTCGTCCAACGCTTACAAGAACAAAGCCAAACCCTTCCGTCTGTCGGAGCAGTATCTCATCCTTGCCGAGGCTGCCTACGAGACCAATAAGAGCTCCGATGCGATCTCCGCTCTCAACACCCTCCGTGCAGCACGCATAACAAACTATGAGGAAGAACGTCTGTCGGGTATAGCTCTTCGCGATGCAATCCGTCTCGAACGCGGCATGGAACTTATAGGCGAAGGATTCCGTCTGCGCGACCTCGCACGCTGGGGTCTCGGATTCTCCCGTTACGCCGAATATGGCGTTATGGCAAGTGGCACAGTCGACGTGGCCGAACTGTTCATCGCCAATGATGCCAACACCGTATACACCCCCGGCGACTACCGCTACACATGGCCTCTCCCCTACGATGAGCTCCAGATCTGCCCTGCACTCGCCGGACAGCAGAACCCGGGCTACGGCAATTAATCGTTATTCAACTTAATAACACAAAAGACAACATTTTATGAAACTGAATAAAATATTTGCAGCAGCACTTGCCATACTGACCATGACTGCATGCGACGACGACGATCCAGTCAACACCGCAGATGTCACCGTCAACATGCAGCAGACCCAGATGAGCATTGCCGAAGACTTCTCCACAGGTGTCTACTACTATGTTCCTGTAGTTCTCTCCGGCGAGACCAATGGTCCGGTAACCGTAACAATAGCTGTTGAAGGTACCGGTGCGAATCCGGCTGTTGAAGACCGCGACTATATGGTGACCTCCAAGACCATCGTCATCCCTGCCGGCGAGACACAGGGTTCATTTGAATTCCATCCCTCCAGCAACGACGACATCAACGATGACCGCCAGTTCATATTCACAATTGTATCCGCTACCGGTGCTAAAATCGGCAACAACACATCAACTCTCGTGACACTGCTCGACGAAGACCATCTGCTCCCCGAGGCTCTCTCGAAACTCGTAGGTACATGGCAGTCAACATCGGCAAGCGGAACTTACAACTGCACTATCTCCGCATTCCCCGAGGACGACAAGAACCACTTGAAACAGGTGAAATTGTCAGGTATTGGCGGCTTAAGCTTCGCAAATGACGTCATCCTCGACTTCTCTCTCGATGCATCGACAGGCCTTGTCAACCTTTCACTCTCAATGCCTCAGATTCTCGGCGAGAAAATCGCATACAATCCGCCGGTTGGAGAAGTCGACGTGGTTCTTCTCCCCTTCGATGGTGGTCTCTATCTCCAGGGAGTTGCTTCTGCAACCTCGAATGAGGAAGTCACTCAGTTCGTGTTCGACTGCGGTTGGGCGGCTGGTCTCTTCACCCCGGGCAACCATACCGCAGGCGGATTCACCGGATACACCGGCGGCCGCGCACAGGACTTCACTCTGACCAAAGTGCAATAAGCCTGATATTAACCCATTTGGGATTAATATACTCAATCTACTAATTCAGAAAGGTTACACCCTCATGTGTGTGTAACCTTTCTGAATTATCTACCATAAAACAAAGATCTCTCTATGAAGAAACTTTTACTATTCAGCTGCCTGTCTCTATCTCTGCTTTCAGCATCAGCTCAGAAAAAACTCACCCCTCCAACACAGCAGAGAGCCTACGAGGCCTATGAAGCGAAACTCCATCAGCCCGTTGGGCCGGAGATCAATTCCGCAGACTCTCGATCCGGGAATGCCAACACTTCTGAAAACGTGTCTGTATTCATCAATCTTGAAGATGGCTATTCCGCTGATGATCTTAGAAACATCGAGTTTCTGACCATTACAAATGAGCTTTCGTCAAGCATCATTGCAGAACTTCCGGCCGACAGGTTGGACGATCTTGAAAGCGTTGCATGCATACGCCGCGTCGAACTATGCCAGAAACTGCATACCGATATGAACTATGCGCGTCCGTCGGGAAATGTCGATGGCATCCACTCAGGGTTTTCCTATGATGGCTCGACCCTCTCGTTCGACGGCACCGGAGTTATCGTAGGCATGATGGACATAGGACTCGAGGCCAACCACATCAACTTCAAAAAAGACAATGGAGCCGGCGCGACACGCATACAGCGTCTCTGGTGGATGAACTCCAACAACGGAACATACATAGAATATACCCCCGATAATATCTCTTCATTCACAAAAGATACGGATACTGAATCCCACGCCACACATGTGGCCGGAATTATGGGAGGATCCTATAACGGAAACGGCGACTATTCCTACATGGCGTCAGCTACAGGAGCTTCTCCGGAAATGCGCACGAGTCAACCGATCCCCTATTACGGAGTGGCAACCGGTGCAGATATGGCTCTTAGCGTCGGAGATCTCTACACGAGCAATATCGTCCAAGGTGTGAAAAATATCTTTGACTACGCCGAATCCGTAGGCAAGCCGGCCGTGGTCAATCTTTCGCTCGGCCACACCGTTGGACCCCACGACGGCACAGATGCCTATTCTCAGGCTCTGGCCGAACAAGGCAAACGTGGAATAATCTGCATGAGCGCCGGAAACGATGGCAACGCCAACATCTCCATAGTAAAAAACATAACCGAAGAAACAGGCACTAATTCCTGCCTAAGAACCTTTGTCAACGGCAACTCTGCTAACGTGATCAACGGCGTTGCTGATCTATGGGGCACGGACAACACCATATTAAATCTTCAGTGGGGCGTATATTCAATTTCCGCCCAGACCTTCACCCCGGTGATCACAATCGACCGTGCATTCCAGACCGCATCCACTTCTGGCGTCAGTGCCTTCACCTCAAATTTCAACGGAACAATAACCGCCCGTTCATATATCGATTCAAACAATAACCGTTTTGAAGTATATACGGATTTCACCAACGTCTCTGCCATTACCTCCGACAAGGCTATCGCCCTCTACGTTACTGGAGCAAAAACAGGCCAGAAACTGTATCTATACTCATCAACCCAAAACATGACATTTTCCAACACTCCGACCCGTAGCTCCGGCATTGTTTCCGATTACACCAACGGAAGTCCGTCCAATTCGATTAACGACGGAGCATGTGCCGACAATGTCATAGCAGTCGGGGCATACGTCAGCCGGACAACCTGCGGTGTGCTAACGAGCGGAGCCTACTATCCAGCATCGGCAGGCTACACGGTCGGCTCCATTGCCCCCTTCTCCTCCTATGGCACAAAACCGGATGGAACGACTCTCCCTGATGTATGCGCCCCGGGGTCACGCATTGTTTCGAGCTACAGCAGCTACTACGTGACAGCAAAAGGTGCAGCCGGCAATATGGTCGGAAAGGTTGCTAACGGACGTTTCAACATCACGACATATTATTGGGGCACCATGGATGGTACATCCATGTCATGTCCCTTTGTTTCAGGCACAGTCGGTCTATGGCTGCAAGCCGACCCTTCTCTGAACTATGATCGGGTGATGGATGTAATCAACAATACATCTTCCTACAATAGTTTCACCATGGGACGCGACAAATCCCGTTGGGGTGCCGGTAAGATCGATGCGCTTGAAGGTGTCAAATATGTGCTGGCCAACAAGGCGGCCATCGGCACCGTCTGGGCCGACGAGGCGCAGCGTCTGGTCATCACCGCCTCGGCCGAGGGCTACGACGTTTTCGTGGCCGACGGTCGCGACATCACCGTCACGCTCTACGACCTCCAGGGACGACCTGCCGCCCGTGTGCAAGGCTCCGACGGCGCAGCCACACTGAGTGCCGACGGACTGCCCCATGGCGTCTATATCATAGAGGCACGTGGCGACGGCTACCGCTTCTCGCGCAAAGTTACCCGTTGATCCCCTCGCATAACCGACATCAACCCTCATCATAAAGCGGCGAACCCATCCCCGGGCTCGCCGCTTTCCCTTCCCCCGAATACGCGTATCCACGCTACCAATGTAGGGGCGCAACCTGTTGCGACCGCCCCCCCAAACACCCCCGATCCGCAATGCCAACCCTAATCGGGGTCACGGCTCTCCGAGCCGTCTACCACCCCACCCTCAAACTCACTGACCACCACCCCAACCCACTCTTGACACTCTAACTCTATACACTACCCCCCTCTCCGCCTCCACGCTCTATTCATTGAATATACCTTTTATGAATATTCTTATCACGGCACAAAACCAAAATTTATGTGCATTTGTTTGATTTTTGCCGATTTTAATAATAAATTTGCCACAATCCAAGCCTAAATACTACAATTTTTAAGCTTCTCAATAGGTAAAAAAGAAATCTGATGAATAATCATACATATAAAATTCCGCTTCGGAGCGAGCTGTCGACCGGTGGCCGGCGCATGGCCGGTGCCCGTGCCCTATGGCGCGCCACTGGCATGAAACCCGAGCAATTCGGCCGTCCGATAATTGCCGTTGTCAACTCCTTCACGCAATTCGTCCCCGGCCACACCCATCTGCATGAAGCCGGACAGATAGTGAAAGCCGAGATCGAACGTCTCGGATGCTTCGCCGCCGAATTCAACACCATAGCCATCGACGACGGCATCGCCATGGGACACGACGGAATGCTCTACTCCCTCCCCTCGCGCGAGGTGATTGCCGACTCCGTTGAATATATGGTCAACGCCCACTGCGCCGACGCCATGGTCTGCATATCCAATTGCGACAAAGTGACCCCCGGAATGCTCATTGCCGCCATGCGCCTCAACATCCCCTGCATCTTCGTCAGCGGAGGCCCCATGGAAGCCGGAAAAGTCGACGGTAAGGCCGTGGATCTTGTCGACGTGATGGTAGCCGCAGCCGACGATTCCATTGCCGACGACACGCTCACCGAAATGGAGCTCAAAGGATGCCCCACATGCGGATCATGCTCAGGTATGTTCACCGCTAATTCCATGAACTCCCTGACAGAAGCCCTCGGCCTCTCACTCCCCGGCAACGGCACCATCCTGGCAACCCACATCAACCGCAAGGAGCTGATGCGCCGCGCCGCCCGTCAGATAGTGGACAACGCAATGGCCTACTACCGCGACGGCGACACCCGTGTCCTGCCGCGCTCTATAGCATCACGTGCAGCCATGCTCAACGCCATGACTCTCGACATTGCCATGGGCGGATCATCCAACACCGTGCTCCATCTGCTTGCCGTGGCCCACGAGGCCGGAGCCGACTTCTCGCTCGACGACATCGACCGCCTCTCGCGCCACACACCCGTCATCTGCAAAGTGGCTCCCAGCTCACCCTACCATATTGAGGATGTCAACCGCGCAGGCGGCATCCTCACCATTATGAAACAACTGGCCGACAGCTCCCTGATCGACACAACAGCCATCCGCGCCGACCGCCTGACACTCGCCGAAGCCATCGACAGCTACGCCATCGGCGGATCGCGCTACACCGACTTCGCCGACGAGCTCTGGCGCAGCGCACCCGGACGCAAACCGACACAGGAGATGGGATCCCAGATGGCCTACTACAGCGAGCTTGACACCGACCGGGCCGACGGCTGCATCCGCGACACTGCCCACGCCTATTCGGCCGACGGCGGACTCGCAGTGCTCCGCGGCAACATAGCACCCGACGGATGCGTCGTCAAGACTGCCGGCGTCGACAGCTCCATCCTCCGATTCAGCGGTCCGGCACGCGTATTCGAATCCCAGGATCAAGCCGTGGAAGCCATTCTCCGCGACCGGATAAAAGCCGGCGACATCGTGGTCATAACCCACGAAGGTCCCCGTGGAGGCCCCGGAATGCAGGAAATGCTCTATCCCACGAGCTATCTCAAAAGCAAACACCTCGGCAAACAATGCGCCCTCATAACTGACGGACGCTTCTCCGGCGGAACATCCGGACTCTCCATAGGTCACATATCCCCCGAAGCCGCCGCCGGAGGCAACATAGCTCTGGTGCGCGACGGCGACATCATTGCCATCGACATTCCGGCGCGATCCATCTCCCTGGAGATAACCGATCAGGAACTCAATCGCCGGCGCGAGGAAGAACTCACCCGTGGAGCCGACGCCTTCAAGCCGCGCACACGTCAGCGCAACGTCAGCGCAGCCCTGCGAGCCTATGCCGCCACCGTAGCCTCGGCCGACAAAGGCGGAGTCCGCATAATATAAGCGAGATTGTCTAACAGAATCCTCCCCTCTCACACACCCACCCAACGATTAACGAAATGTCTGATAAAATCACCGGAGCTGAAGCTCTGATCCGCGGACTGATAGCCGAAAACGTAGATCGCGTTTTCGGCTACCCCGGAGGATACATAATTCCCGTATTCGACCGCCTTTATGACTACACCGACCGCCTGACAAACGTGCTCACTCGCCACGAGCAGGGAGCCATACATGCCGCCCAGGGTTATGCACGTGTGGCCCATCGCCCCGGAGTGGTGATCGTGACCTCAGGCCCGGCGGCCACAAATCTCATCACGGGGCTCAGCGACGCAATGATGGACTCCACGCCATTGGTGGTCATCACCGGACAGGCCCCTTCCCACATGCTCGGGACAGATGCCTTCCAGGAAACAGACGTGATGGGAATCACCCAACCCGTAACAAAATGGAGCTGCCAGATACGCCGCGCCGACGACGTTGCCCCGGCTCTGGCCCGGGCATTCCACATCGCTACGACAGGACGACCCGGCCCCGTGGTGCTCGACCTCACCAAAGACGCACAGACAGGCCTGACTTCCGACAAGCCCTACACCCCCTGCAACTTCATCCGATCCTATATACCCGTCCCCGAGATCAACCCCGAAGAGATACGCCGGGCAGCCGAGATGATCAACCGATCGCGCCGACCAATGATACTTGCCGGACAAGGCGTCACGATCTCGGAAGCTGAAGACGTGCTGACACGGCTGGCCGAAAAAGCCGATATCCCCGTGGCCGCCACCCTGCTCGGGCTATCAGTCATGCCCTCCGACCATCCCCTCTTCAAAGGAATGCTCGGAATGCACGGCAACATAGGCCCCAACGTCAACACCAACCGCGCTGACCTACTCATTGCCGTCGGCCTGCGCTTCGACGATCGCATGACCGGAACCGTGGAATGCTATGCCCCGGGGGCCGAAATAATACACATCGACATCGACCGCTCGGAATTCAATAAAAACGTCCGCACCACAGCCACCGTCCACGCCGACGCCCTCATGGCTCTGGAAGCCCTCCTGCCGCTGGTACGCAAGACCGACCATAAAGAGTGGAACGAGACATTCGACCGCCACAACCGTGCCGAGCAGCGGCTGATATGCAACGAGGCCACATCCGGTGCCGATCCTTCCGAACCGGCCAAGATGGGCGAAGTGGCGCTCAAAGTCTCACAGGTCGCCGGCCCCGGAGCCATCCTTGTGACCGATGTCGGCCAGAACCAGATGCTCTCCGCACGCTACTTCCGCTACACCGCCCCCCGTAGCATCGTGACCTCCGGCGGACTCGGCACCATGGGATTCGGACTCCCGGCAGCCATCGGTGCCAAGATGGGAGCACCGGAACGCCCCGTCTGCCTCTTCACCGGCGACGGAGGCATACAGATGACCATCCAGGAACTCGGAACGATAATGCAATATGGCACAGCTGTCAAGATCATAATCCTCAACAACAACTTCCTCGGCAACGTACGCCAATGGCAGGAGCTATTCTTCGACAGCCGCTTCTCAGCCACACCCATGGTCAACCCCGACTTCCGCATGCTCGCCACATCCTATGGCATACAGGCCGAGAACGTTGAGTCGCGCTCACAGCTCGACGCAGCCATCAGCCGCATGTTCGAAACCCCGGGACCCTACCTGCTCAACGTCAACATCCGCGAAGCCGACATGGTATTCCCCATGACCCCTCCGGGCCACTCCATCGACTACATCATGATTAATCCAAACGACGTGTACAACAACAACCTATGATATCCACACTCTACACCATAGTCGTATTCTCCGAAAACCATGTCGGGCTGCTCAACCAGCTCTCCATAATATTCACGCGCCGATGCCTCAACATTGAGAGCATCAGTGCCAGCGCATGCTCCAAACCCGGAATCCACAAAATCACGATCACCTGCCACAGCAATGCCGAGATGATGGAAAAAGTCATCAAACAGATCGAAAAACGGATCGACGTCATTCAGGCATTCTGCTACGACGACTCCGAGATCGTATATCAGGAAGTGGCCCTCTACAAAGTCCCCACACCCAAGATGCTCGCCGAAAACCACGTGGAAGCAATCATACGCCGTCATGGCGCGCGCATTCTCGACGTAACCCCCGACTACACCGTGATCGAAAAAACAGGTCACTACGACGAAACTGAAGCACTTTTTCATGAGCTCAAGCGTTATGATATCAAACAATTCATGCGTAGCGGACGTGTCGTGGTCACTCGGTCGCCATTCGAGGCGATCGACGAATTCCTCGCACGCCGCGACCAACAAAACCCTCAGTCATCATGACACAGCTCAAAGTTCTCCACACACACCATTACCATCTGACTGCCGCACAATGCAACGCCCAGAGCGAGCTCGCTCCATCGCAGCTCATTCAGCAGATAATTGAGGTGGCAACCGAACACGCCGACATCCTCGGCGTAGGCTTCAAGGACCTGCAGCGCCACGGAAACCTATGGGTTCTTTCAAGGGTCGCATTTGAAATGAAACGATTCCCACGCCTGCTCGAAGACTACTCCCTGACAACATGGATCGAAGCCTACAACCGCCACTTCTCCGAACGAAACTTCGAGATTCGCAGCGGAAGCGGCGAAATTCTCGGATACGCGCGCACAATATGGGTAGCCATCAACATGGACTCCCGGCGACCGGCCGACCTATCCTATATATCCTACATCTCAGAGACCGTAAGCGACCACCCCTGCCCGATCGACAAGCAAGGAAAAATACGCCCCATCGATCCGCCGCAGATTGTCCACGAATACACCTTCCGCGTCAGCGACATCGACCTCAACCGCCACGTCAACTCAACACGCTACGTAGAGCTGATACTCAACCAGATGAACCTCGCCGACTTCGACGACTACTTCCTCAGCCGATTTGAGATCGAATACCGACGCGAAGCCCACTACAACGACACCGTGGAAGTCGCCTCATCCCTCGTCGACAACGGCCTCCTGACAGCTATCAATCTCGACGGACAGACCATGTGCCTCGCACGCTCCGTCATGGCTCCAAGAGAAAACAAAACAGAAACAAAAAACATAAACCAACAAACATAAACACAACCAAATGGCAAAACTAAACTTCGGCGGCGTTGAGGAGACTGTTGTCACCCGTCGCGAATTTCCACTCGAAAAAGCTCGTGAAATACTAAAAGACGAAACTATAGCAGTGCTCGGCTACGGCGTCCAGGGCCCCGGTCAGAGCCTCAACCTGCGCGACAACGGATTCAACGTAATCGTCGGACAGCGTCCCGGTAAAACCTACGACAAAGCCGTTGCCGACGGATGGGTACCCGGCGAGACCCTTTTCTCAATCGAGGAAGCAGCCCGGAAGGCCACAATCATCATGTGCCTGCTCAGCGACGCCGCCGTTCTATCCGTATGGCCCACAATCAAGCCACACCTCACCGCCGGCAAAGCGCTCTACTTCTCCCACGGATTCGCAATCGCTTGGCCCGACCGCACTGGCGTGGTGCCTCCGGCCGACATCGACGTAATCATGGTAGCCCCCAAAGGATCAGGAGCATCCCTCCGAAGCATGTTCCTTGAAAACCGTGGCGTAAACTCAAGCTTTGCAATCGAGCAGGACGCCACAGGCCACGCCCTCGACCGCACCTTGGCACTCGGAATCGGAATCGGCTCCGGCTACCTTTTCGAGACAACATTCCGCCGCGAAGCGATCAGCGACCTCACGGGAGAACGCGGCTCTCTCATGGGGGCCATACAAGGACTCTTCGCCGCACAGTACGAAGTGCTGCGCGAACACGGACACACACCCTCCGAAGCATTCAACGAAACCGTCGAAGAGCTCACCCAATCACTCATGCCACTCTTCGCACAGAAAGGCATGGACTGGATGTATGCCAACTGCTCCACAACCGCACAGCGCGGAGCTCTCGACTGGATGACACCCTTCCACGACGCCATCAAACCCGTGATGGAACGTCTCTACAGCAGCGTAGAAGACGGAACAGAAGCACAGCGCTCCATCGACTCAAACTCACAGCCCGACTACCGCGAACGCCTCAACGAAGAGCTGCGTCAGATGCGCGAGAGCGAGCTATGGCAAGCCGGAGCAACCGTCCGCCAGCTCCGCCCCGAAAACGACTGATTCTCCAACCTCCCACCAAACCGACACCGCCCGGACCTCACCCCGGGCGGTGTCCCTTTTTCCCTCCCCTCAAATCCCCCACCACCCCTGTAGGGACTGCGCCATGGCGCGTCCGGCTCCACCCTCCCTTGTAGGGTCGCAACCTGTTGCGACCGCAAACACCCCCAAACACCCCAACCCACTCTAAACTCTCCTACTCTCACACTCTTTTTCTCTACCACATATCGGGGTCACCGCACTCCGTGCGGTTTGACCGAAACCATCAGCAATGGATTGGTGTGGCCAACCGGAATCATCGCCAACGAGAGCAGTAATTATCCCCCTCGCCCTGTAGGGACTGCGCCATGGCGCGTCCGGCTCCATCCACCCTTGTAGGGTCGCAACCTGTTGCGGCCGCAAACGCCCCCAAACACCCCAACCCACTCTAAACTCTCCTACTCTCACACTCTAAACTCTACCATGCGCCATATCATCCAATCCCATTCACTTGCAGTTGGGATACCTATTAAAAAAGTTATGAACCAACAATTTAAATACACAAATATTAAGTAAAAAAATTTTTATACCACCTTTTTTTCGTAATATTGCAGTTGCAGCTATCATGCTGAAATAAAAAAGGATAGATTTCGCACAATACATAGCCCCCCATCATTGTCATCTCATTCAAAAAATAAATCTAACCATTTTAATAATCTCAACCATGAAACGAAAAACAACTATTCCGGTTTTTGCTTGTATACTTCTGCTTGCATCCTGCACCAATGATAACACTCCAGAATCACCTATCAATGAACCTGTTGTCATACAGATGTCAGACGCAGAGTCGAATGCAATATTGCAGTCTACAGATTTCGGATTCGATTTGTTCCGGCGCGTATGTGCTGAAAAAGGAGATGAGAACGTGTTCATGTCACCGCTGAGTGCCTCATTAACAATGTCTATGCTTGCCAATGGCACTTCCGGAGAGTCTCAAGCACAAATTCTGTCTGCTTTGGGATATTCCAGTGACAAAGAGGGACTCGATGCACTCAATAGTATAAATGGACGGCTACTGACAACGCTGCCCATCACGGATGCGCAGACAAAACTCGCATTAGCCAACGCTGTTTGGGCCGACAATTCATACCCGTTGAAAGACACCTTCAAGCAAACTATGGCTTCGGTCTATAAGGCCACTCTTGAAAATCTCGACCTGAATAGTCAGGACGGAGTAGACCGTATCAACCGGTGGTGTTCGGATAAAACCAATGGATTGATTCCCAAAATTCTGGATGGCCAGCAGCTGTTATCGTATGTGCTTGTCAATGTGTTGTATTTCAAGGGGCTTTGGACCGATAAATTCTATGTGAGCGAAACGGAATCGGACTATTTCGTGTGTCAGGATGGTTCTAAAAGTCTTGTAAATATGATGAATATTAGAGAGAGCATGCCATATTTCGCAAACCTCGACTTCAGTATTACAGCGAAAGATTTCGGCAACGGAGCATTCCGTATGTACTTCATGCTCCCTGCCGAAGGCTCCACATTGGAATCAAGCATGTTGGCATTGACTGCCAGCAACTGGCAATCATGGATCGACAATATCCCGAATCGTGAGATTAATTTTGCTCTTCCTCGGTTCTCCCTTGAAGGTAATTACGTGTTGAATGACGTGTTAAAGTCTATGGGCGTACGCAATATTTTCAGTCCCGATGTTGCTGATTTATCAGGAATGTCCACTGCCGGTGCGTTTGTTGATTTTGTGAAGCAAAAAACCTATATTGATGTGAATGAGGAAGGTGTGGAAGCTGTCGCTGCGACGGGCGGTGCAATTTCGTTGGGAGTATGTCCCCAAATAAAATGCAACCGTCCCTTCATATTCCTGATTGCGGAAAAAAGCACCGGAGCAATTCTCTTTGCCGGCAAAGTCTCGTCACTTAGATCCGCAGATTGAAGCAATACGCCACCCACATTAAAGCCACCCATCAAATCCCCAATCCACGTACCATCCCCGATCACACTACCAATGTAGGGTCGCACTACCAATGTAGGGTCGCAACCTGTTGCGACCGCAAACGCCCCCAAACACCCCCAAAGCCCCCAATCTAAACTCTCCTACTCTCCCACTCTTTTTCTCTACCACATGTCGGGGTAACGGCTCTCCGAGCCGTCTACCGCCTCAAACCACATGGCCATCAACCAAATACCCCACCAACCCTGTAGGGACTGCGCCATGGCGCGCCCGGCCCCACCCACCTTGTAGGGTCCCAACCTGTTGCGACCCCAAACAACCGCAAACACCCCCAATCCACAATACCATACCCACCCAAATCAACATTAAAGCCACCGCCCTGTGGTCAACAGATCACATGGGCGGTGGCTCTTATTTCCACTCAGCAGGGAATATCACTGCTTCTTCAGCGAGATGGCGAAACCGCCACCGCGCGCCATTTTAATCGGCAGATCCGACGTGGAGTCAATCCTGCGTTTCTCAATCTTGTAAGCCTCCGGATTCGTTGCATAGTCAGCATCCGCTGCGTCGCTGTAGACCGTCGCCTCATACGTAGCCCCCGGCTCAAGAAAATCAAACTTCAAATCATAGTCACGCGCTTCGCCGTTGGTGACTCCGCCTACAAACCAGTTGTCGCTGTTCTTGTCGCGACGCGCTACAACGATAAACTCGCCCGGTTCCGCATCCAGATACTCGCTCCATTTTCACAGACAACATTGTCGCGGATCTCAAATTCCTCATCCGCCGTCAATACGGAAACAATGGGCTCTCGCGGTAAAGTTCATCTGTGAATGCATATTCTACATCCCTTGTCAGTTCATCATAGTCCTGATGTACGAATCGACCGAATTCTAATAAAATATATTCGTCTGCCGGTTCCTCGTCCACAAATTCCATCGGCATAACAGAACGTTTTCCTGATATTCTCCCGTATGGTCTAACCATTAGTCCTCCATCTTCAGTATTATACGCCAAATAGGATCCCCAAATATTATCCCATAATCCAACTAAAACATGCTCGAAAAGATCTCTGACCACCTCTTTCCGGGTCACTACCTCTACGTTTCTATCACTCCCAATCCGAAAACATTCTGAACAGACCTCTGCCCCCTCTGTCCAATTCGAGAAATCGTAAATGGTAATCTCTCTCATCGATGGAAGATGCACAAGTTTAGGCTGGTATTGTTCAACACCATATCCATTTGGAACAATGATGAAGTCCCCAAGAAATTCGTCGTTTCTCCATACCTCGTGATACTTTACGGTTCTTGTTACATAGTCAGCACCTTCAACCTCATAATAAATATAGTGTGGAGTCAATTGATATAAATTCACTATCTTCCGTTCATTTCCCGATGGCTCTTTATAAATTGCCAGTTCCAAAATTCGTCCACCGTAATTCCACGTCGCATTGTATGAATCTCCATCATATTTGGAATCAAGAGCTGGATGAGATTCTTCCTCTTCAATGATATCATCTTTGTCAGAACAAGATTCCAACATATAGACCATAAAAAGTACGGCGAGTATAAAAGTAACGCTATTTAGCAATATATCGATTCCCTTTTTCATCTTCGTATCAGTTTTTATGTTTCAACTCCAGTTTCGCCCCCTTTTCGCAGACCACATTGTCGCGGATCTCAAATTCCTCATCAACCGTCAATAATTCAGTAACGGGTACTGTAGCGTATATCTATCATAAAACTCGTCTGTCGTATATGCATACTCAGCATCTTTAGTCAATTCATCAAAGTCCCGATGTATATAACTATGGAATGCAAGCAAAATATATTCATCTGCAGGATCTTCATCCACAAATTCTATCGGCATTATTGAGCGTTTCCCTGATATTCTTCCGTATGGTCTAACCATTAGACCTCCATCATCCGTATGAAAAGCCAAGAAAGGGCCCCAAGTGTTACCCCATATTCCAACTAATTTATACTCGAACGGATCTCTGACCACCTCTTTATGAGCCATTACCTCAACATTCCTGTCACTGTCAATACGAAAATATTCTGAACAGACCTCTGTCCCTTCCGTCCAATTCGAGAAATCGTAAATAGTAATCTCCCGCATCGATGGAAGATGCACAAGCTTTAGCTTGTATTTCTCAAGACCATATTTATTTGGAACAACAATAAAATCCCCAAGAAATTCGTCGTTCCTCCATAGTTCGTGATATTTCGCGGTGAGATATCCGAATTCCATATCGTCTTCCGTGTAATAAACATCGTGTGCGTTCAATTGATATAGATTCACTACCTTCCGTTCATTCCCGGATGGATCTTTATAAATTGCCAGTTCCAAAATTTGATTATCGTCGCCCCATTTATAGCCAGATCCATCATATTTGGATGGAAGAGTTGATGGTGGAGGCTCTTCCTCTTCGATAATGTCATCTTTGTCAGAACAAGATTCCAATAACCCTGCTAAAAGGAATAGAGTGAATACCAGTGTGATATTGCGTAATAACACCTCAATATTTTGTTTCATATCCGTATCAATTTTTATGTTTCAACTCCAGTTTCGCTCCCTTTTCACAGACCACATTGTCGCGGATCTCAAATTCCTCATCCGCTGTCAATCTCAGCGTCGCCCCACTCTTCACAACCACATTCTTCCCAAGTATAATCTTTGTCGCAGCATACGACACCGATTCCTCAATCTCGATGGAAAGGGATTGGGGCGTGTAGCGGATGACAGCGTTGCCACAGAGTCCACAGAATAGTAGCAAGAATGCGACAAGGGGAATTTGTTGTCTCATAGGCGTTTGTGATTTAAGGTGGTATTCGCAAATCTAACACAAAAAATCGCCAACTCCAAATATTTTTCAAATTTTTTTAAAAAAATTAAAGCCACCGCCCTGTGGTCAACAGATCACATGGGCGGTGGCTCTTATTTCCACTCAGCAGGGAATATCACTGCTTCTTCAGCGAGATGGCGAAACCGCCACCGCGCGCCATTTTAATCGGCAGATCCGACGTGGAGTCAATCCTGCGTTTCTCAATCTTGTAAGCCTCCGGATTCGTTGCATAGTCAGCATCCGCTGCGTCGCTGTAGACCGTCGCCTCATACGTAGCCCCCGGCTCAAGAAAATCAAACTTCAAATCATAGTCACGCGCTTCGCCGTTGGTGACTCCGCCTACAAACCAGTTGTCGCTGTTCTTGTCGCGACGCGCTACAACGATAAACTCGCCCGGTTCCGCATCCAGATACTCGCTCCTGCTCCAGTCCACGGGCACATCCTTGATAAACTGGAAAGCATCCATCTTCTCGGTATAATGTTCCGGAAGATCCGCCGCCATCTGCAGCGGCGAGTACATCGTCAGATACAATGCCAGCTGATTTGCAACCGTAGCCTTCTTATGCTCATCCGAGCCGGGGACAAACGATCCGATATCCATCCGGAAAATGCCGGGAGTGAAATCCATCGGGCCACCTTTCAGACGGGTGAAAGGAAGAATCGTCACATGGCCGGGCGACATGTTGCGGTATTCAGTACCCATCGCACTCTCGTTGCCTACAAGATTCGGGTATGTACGGGCAAGACCCGTCGGACGAACAGCCTCATGCGCATTGACCATGATCTTATGGTCGGCAGCCTTACGGATAGCCCTCAGGTAGTGGTTAACCGAATTCTGGTTATAGTGATTCTCACCCTTGGGAAGAATATTACCCACATATCCGCTCTTCACCGCATCATAGCCATAACGATTCATCAGATCATAGGCCTGATCCATCCAGCGCTCATAGTTCGGTATCGAGCCGGAAGTCTCATGGTGCATCATCAGCTTGATACCCTTTGAGTGAGCATAATCATTGAGAGCTTTGATATCGAAATCGGGATAAGGTGTCAGGAAATCGAACACGAAATCCTTCTCCTTGCCGAACCAGTCCTCCCAGCCAATGTTCCAGCCCTCGATCAGAAGCTGATCCATGCCATTGTCGGCAGCAAAATCAATATAGCGGCGCACATTTTCGTTGTTCGCACCATGGCGGCCGTTCGGCACAGCCTTTGAATAGTCAAACGTGGCAAGATCGAAATTCTCGGCATCGGTATAGGCCCACGAACTCTTGCCAGTGATCATCTCCCACCATACACCCATATATTTCGTCGGGTGGATCCACGACGTATCCTCATAAGCCGTCGGCTCATTGAGATTATAGATCAGGTTGCTCGCCAAAATATCAGTAGCCTTGTCGCTGACCATGATCGCACGCCAGGGAGTGGCGAACGGAAGCCGTATCTCAGCCTTATTGCCGTTGCGGTCAGGCGTGAGCCACGAGGTGAATACCATCGTCGAATCATCAAGATTCAGATGCATCGCCGGATAGTCAACCAATGCCGCCTCATGGAGATTGACATAAAGCCCATTGTCACCCTTGAGCATCAGCGAAGTCTGCACGCCCGTCGGCGAAAAAGACGTCTGCGAGACATTGCCCAGCTTATCATCGGAATTATAGCTGCGGATCTCGCTCAATCGCGACTTGACATACTCATATTCCTGAGTGTCATAATCCCCGGGAATCCACCACGCCGTCATATCGCCCGGCATCGCAAACTGCGTCGACTCATCAGTGACCGTCAGCTCCTTGCCGTCGCTTCCGGGGAAAACATAGCGGAAACCTATGCCATCGTCATAAGCCCGGAACTCGACATCCATCTCAAACGTATTGCCATCAACCTTCTTCATCAGCTGCACAGTCATGGCATTGTAATTATCGTCGATAACCTCATTCTCACCCCACACCGGAGACCACTGGCCACGTGTCTCAGATCGATCAACGCCCGTGATACGGAAATCATCAGTAGCATTGAATCCCTTGAACACCAAGCCCAGAGCCGATTCCTTGACCACCGGCAGCGAACCATAGTCAACGCTATAGACCGGACGGCCGCCCGAAACTACGTCGAATGTCAGCGACACCTTGCCCGAAGGCGAGCGAAGTACCTCCGGCGCTCCCCATGCAGGAGCGGATATAGCCAGCATTGCCAGCCACATAGAAACCTGTTTGATCATCATTTTAAGTGGTATTAAATTTTACGCAAAAAAAATCTTCTGCTGCAAAGATACAACATCCGACACCCCGTTTGCAAGTTTTCCCCAAACTTTTTTCACAACACGTTCCACCCAATCAGACTGATAAGTCTTATTGGCCCCTCTCAACCCCTCAACCTTTCAACCCCTCAACCCTTCAACCCTTCAACCTCTCAACCTCTCAACCTCTCCAACTCTCCAACTCTAATCTCTCCCCCCTATCCCTTTCGAGGCGAAATATTTCATCGTCGAGTCATAGCCCGACTCATACACATGCGTAATTCCCTTCAGGTCAAACACTTTGTATTTAGCAATCTCATCCGTGCGCACAACCATGTCACAGATCTCCATATCGTGGACAGCATTATTCTTGGCCATCAGCTCGTATGAACGCATAGCCACCTGAATCAGATTCTCACCCACGACACCCGAGCTGACAGGAGAGCAATTGACCCCGACCAAAAACTCGCAATCCTTGCGTATGGCCCACGCCGGAAGATTTGCCAGCACACCACCGTCCACATACCGTTCCGTGCCGATCACCTCAGGCTTGAACACGATCGGAATACAGCAGGAAGCCGCCACGCAATCAGCTATCACACCACGACGGAAAGCGACCTTGCGTCCAGTGTCGAAATTCGTCGCACACACCACCGTCGGCATCGGCAGATCCTCAATCCGCTCGTATGGTATATTCTTGTGCAGAAACTCTTTAAACTTATCAAGCTTGAAAAAACCGTCGGTAGGAACAGACCAATTGCACAGATCGCCGAATTTCAGCTCCGTAAACATATCCACCATCTCTTTCGGCGGAATACCGGCCGCATACATCACCGCAACCACAGATCCGGCGCTCACCCCACAGATAATGTCGGGCTTCAGCCCCACCTCCACCATAGCCTTGATTGCCCCGGCATGGGCAAAACCGCGCGCGCCGCCGCCACTCAGAGCCAGCCCCACCTTGTAAGGCCGTTTCTGGCGTTCACGCTTGTTGATCTCATATCCGAAAAGTCTCATCATTACTCTCTTTTACAATTAGAACGATCAATCCGACAAAAAGATGCGTCCGACCGCACAATTATTTGCAGCCCCGATCTTCCATACTGAGATTCAAACACTTACCCTCCCTCCATAGCCCATGCGGCTACTCCCCCGTCGCCGCCGTCGGCAAATAGTCGGGCTAAAATTGTGAGAATCCAATATTTAATGCTAAATTTGCATGATTTTTTAATGCAGAAAAATCCAAGAAAAAACTACGTTACATAAAATTTTATGCTGAACCCAATTAAAAAAACCATCGTGCTGCCCGACGGTCGCGAGATCACACTCGAGACAGGCAAACTGGCCAAGCAAGCCGATGGAGCGGTAGAGTTGCGCATGGGCAACACCATGATTCTCGCAACTGTTGTGTCGGCCAAGGAGGCCGGCGAAGGGGTTGACTTCATGCCCCTGCAGGTAGAGTACAAAGAAAAATTCTCCTCATTCGGACGTTTCCCCGGCGGCTTCCTCAAACGTGAAGGACGCGCATCGGACTACGAAATCCTGACCGCACGCCTCGTTGACCGCGTGCTCCGTCCGCTCTTCCCCGACAATTACCACGCTGACACTTTCGTCAACGTAACCCTCTATTCCACCGACGGTGTCGACATGCCCGACTCGCTGGCCGGACTCGCTGCATCTGCTGCAATCGCAGTCAGCGACATACCATTCAACGGACCCATCTCTGAGGTGCGTGTTGCCCGTGTCAACGGTGAATTCGTAATCAATCCCACTTTCGAACAGCTCGAAAAAGCCGACATGGAACTCATGGTCGGTGCCACCTACGACAACATCATGATGGTGGAAGGCGAAATGGACGAAGTTTCTGAAGCCGACCTGCTTGCAGCCCTCAAAGCAGCCCACGAGGCTATCAAAGTGCAGTGCAAGGCTCAGCTCGAACTCGCTGAAGCAGCCGGAACCACCGTTAAACGCGAATACTGCCACGAAGTCAACGACGAAGCTCTCCGCGCCGACGTCCACGCTAAATGCTACGACAAAGCCTACGCTATCGCCAAGACAGGAAGCGCCGACAAACACTGGCGCATGGAATCTTTCGATGCTATCTGCAACGAATACATCGAATCCCTCCCCGAAGAGGAACGCGACGAAAAGACTCCCCTCGTGAAGCGTTACTACCACGACGTTGAGAAAGAAGCCATGCGTCGTTGCGTGCTCGATGAAGGCATCCGCCTCGACGGTCGCAAGACAACCGAGATACGCCCCATCTGGGCTGAAGTTGACTACATCCCCGGACCTCACGGATCTGCCGTGTTCACCCGTGGCGAAACTCAGTCACTCTCAACCGTAACCCTCGGCACCAAGCTCGACGAAAAGATCGTTGACGAAGTGACAAACCAGGGTCGCGAACGCTTCCTTCTCCACTACAACTTCCCCCCCTTCTCAACTGGTGAAGCCAAGCCCGTTCGTGGTGTAGGCCGCCGCGAGATCGGTCATGGCAACCTCGCCCACCGCGCACTCAAGCGCATGTTCCCCGACAACTTCCCCTATGTTTGCCGTATCGTCAGCGACATCCTCGAATCAAACGGCTCGTCGTCAATGGCCACCGTTTGTGCAGGCACTCTCGCACTTCTTGATGCCGGCGTACAGATGAAGAAGCCTGTCAGCGGTATCGCTATGGGTCTGATCACCGACTCCGACAACTCCAAATATGCCATCCTGAGCGACATCCTCGGTGACGAGGACCACCTCGGCGACATGGACTTCAAAGTTACCGGTACAGTCGACGGCATCACCGCCACACAGATGGACATCAAGTGCGACGGTCTCAGCTACGAGATCCTCGAACGCGCACTCAACCAGGCTCGTGAAGGCCGTCTCCACATCCTCAACATAATCAACCAGACCATCCCGGCTCCTCGCGAGGACTACAAGCCCCACGTACCGCGCATCGTCACCATGCTCATCCCCAAAGAGCTTATCGGTGCTGTGATCGGCCCGGGCGGAAAAGTGATCCAGGGCATTCAGGAAGAGAGCGGCGCAACCGTTTCCATCGACGAGATCGAAGATGGCGGCTACATCGAAGTTGCTGCCTCAAACAAGGCTTCTATCGACAAAGCTCTCGACATGATCAACGCCATCGTGGCTCTGCCGGAAGAAGGCAAAGTCTACAAAGGAAAAGTTCGCTCAATCCTCGACTTCGGTGCATTCGTTGAATTCATGCAGGGTCGCGACGGTCTGCTCCACATCTCTGAGATCTCTTGGGACCGTCTCCCCGACATGGAAGCATCCGGCCTCAAGGAAGGCGATGAAGTGGAAGTGAAGCTGATCGAAATCGACAAGAAGACCGGAAAATACCGTCTGTCGATGCGTGCGCTCCAGCCCAAACCGGAAGGCTACGTTGAACGCGAACGCGCTCCCCGTGGCGAACGCGGACCTCGCCGTGAAGGTGGCGACCGCCGCAACAACGACCGTGGCCCACGTCGCGATCGTGGCGACCGTGGTCCCCGTCAGCCCCGTGAAAACCACAACAACGACAATCAGGAATAAATCCTGACCAAACCCATACAAGCCCGGAGGCGTATCACCAGTGATGCGCCTCCGCTTTTTTTGTGCGAACCAACCCTAACTGCCAGATGTTTACATAGCATATCAACTATAACCCCTCCAAAATCCCAAGATTATGCAACGCCCCGATCTTCCTCATAAAAAAGCCGTGGGCTATCTCGGTCTGGTAGCCCTGATCCTGACATTCACATGGCGCCACGCTCCGATCCCCGACTGGGTTGCCTACATCGGTTTCGGCATGTTCGCCGTCCTGCTGCTCTACGGCCTCTACTGGTCATTACGCCAGGGTTGCCACGCCTACAGCCTGATGATCGTAGGCATAATGATCCTTTGCGGTGCGACATGGTATCTCGTCGGTTCATGGACACCCGAAAAAGCCGGAAGCATGTTCAGCTCAAACGGCAACCCCGACATACCGATAGGCATCCTGCTTGTCCTCTCAGCCATTCTTTTCATCTCGTGTATCATTTCCATCATCTTCTGGATAAAATACCGCAAGGACCCGGAAAAACTGGCAAGATCGCGCCGCTACTTCCGCAACATATTCCTCATATTCTCGCTGCTGCTCACTATCACAGCCCTCGCGATGCTCTATCTGTAGCCGTCAAATATAAACAGCAGCGGCATGCCACAGATAAGGCATGCCGCTGCTTATTATATCCTGTCAATAATCCCGGAAAGCGAATTATTTGAACACGTACTGCATGGAGATCGATTCGTTGTTGTGGACGCGACGGATAGTGTCGGCAATCAGCTTGGCAACGGAAAGAATCGTAGCCTTCTTGCAATCCTTGTTGAAAGGAATGGAGTTGGTGAAGATCATTTCTGTCATGCCGGAATCATCTATACGCTGAGAAGCCGGATCGCTCATGATGGCGTGGGAGGCGAGCGCACGAACCGATTTAGCACCCTCGGCCATCATCAGATTGGCGGCCTTGGCAATGGTTCCTGCGGTGTCAACCATGTCATCAACAAGGATTACGTTCTTGCCCTTGACATCGCCGATCACGGTCATTGATTCAACCACATTGGCTTTTGCACGCTGCTTGTGGCACAGAACCAGAGGAACATTCAGATATTTGGCATAGGAATTGGCACGCTTTGCACCGCCAACGTCGGGAGTTGCGATAACCATATCCTCCAGTTTCAGGCTCTTGATATAGGGAATGAACACTGAGGAAGCATACAGGTGGTCAACAGGCACATCGAAGAAACCCTGGATCTGATCAGCATGGAGATCCATCGTGATCACGCGGTTAACGCCGGCTGCGCTCAGAAGGTCGGCAACAAGTTTGGCTGCGATCGACACACGCGGTTTATCCTTGCGGTCCTGACGCGCCCATCCGAAATAAGGGATCACGGCGATAACTGAATGAGCTGAAGCACGCTTGGCGGCATCAATCATCAGCAGGAGTTCCATAAGGTTGTCACTGTTGGGGATGGTGGACTGCACGAGATAAACCTCGCAGCCACGCACAGTTTCCTCAAACGACACTTCAAATTCGCCGTCGGCAAAGTGAAGCACATTCATTTTACCGAGTTCAACACCGAGGTCTTTACAGATCTCTTCGCCCATGTAGCGCGATGCGGTACCGGCGAAAATCTTGATTGGATGGACAATGGATTGCATAAAATGTTGAGATGAGTTTTGGATACCGCAAAGTTACGAAAAATAATCCAACCCTCAAGCCCTTTTGCTAATGTTATTCCACAGATTGCCCAAACGCGCCACCGGCCAATGGAATCAAAGCCGCATCAACGGGCGATCAGGGCCGTCGCCATGGCGGCTATACCCTCGCCGCGGCCTGTGAATCCGAGGCGTTCGGTAGTGGTGGCTTTTACCGACACCCGACCGGCATCTATGCCGAGATCCTGTGCCACGGTGGATATCATCTCAGGGATATAGGGCAGCAATTTCGGCTTCTGTGCAATGATCGTGACATCGACATTGCCAATGGAGAAGCCCTCCGCCGCGATCAGTTCCACCACGCGCCGCAGCAGAACCCTTGAATCCGCCCCCTTGTAGGCCGGATCGGTGTCAGGGAAATGGAATCCTATATCGCGCATCGAAGCCGCTCCGAGAAGCGCATCGCAGAGCGCATGCAGAGCCACGTCGGCATCACTGTGACCCAGCAAACCCATATCGTGGGGTACCTTAACGCCACACAACCAAAGTTCACGGTTTTCAGCAAATTTGTGGACATCAAATCCGTTGCCCACACGGAAATCAGGGATCATAGCCATAAGCGACAGGTAATTTTCCGGTTATCGGCGGCCGAACAGGTCGCGCAGACCGTCCATATCGAACGAGAGAGTGAAACGCAGTGTCTGATCAAGAGGCGATGTCTGCGAGGTGGCGATCATGTAGGCGGCGTCCAGACGCACCACATTGAGCGAGAAGCCGGCACCCATTGAGAAGTAGGAGCGGTTGCCTTTCATCTCATTCTCATAATGATAACCTGCACGGACAAAGAACTGCTGGTTGTAGTTATATTCCGCACCGAGCGACCAGTTGATCTCCTTCAGCTCCTCGCCGAATCCGCCGGGTGCGTCAGTGAACGATTTGAAAATACCGGTGATCGGCGACATATTTTCCCATTTTTCAAGAGCTTCGTTGTATTCACGCTGCTGCTCGAGATTCTCCTCGGTATTCTCAGCGGCGGTGACATAATCTTTCTCTCGCGGACGGGTCGGGACAAGAAGTTTGTTCAGATCGAGCGACAGTGCGAGCGTATGATAGTCGGCCAACGGGAAAGCGAAGGTCGTACCGAGTCGCAGGTTGGTGGGAAGGAATGCAGGATCCTCGCCATTGTTATAGGACACTTTCGTACCTATGTTCGAGATATTCCAACCCCACGACCACTGGCATTCATTACGCCCGATCAGGGGATATGTGGTGAAATATCCGGAGATGTCGGCCGAAAACGCCGATGCGCCGGTGCTCTGGTCGCCGGCGTATGAGTCGGAGAAACCGAGATCGGAATAGATGTAGCGGAACACGACGCCCATCGAGTACTTATCCGACAGCTTGCGCGAATAGCCCACGTCGAACGACATTTCGTAGGGGTTCAACGTCTGCGATGAGCCTTGCGCGTCGCCCGGCTGATGCGTTGTCACCTCGCCGAGTGAGAAATAGCGCAGCGAGGCACTGATGGCCTGATTGTCGGCCGAGCCCAGCTTCCAGTAGCCCGAAAGGTTGGCAAGGAAAATATCATTGACAAGTTTACGGAGCCACGGGGTGTAGCTCAGAGAAGCGCCGCCACGGCTATAGGCAAACGCATATTTCGACGGGTTCCAGAACTGCGAGTTGACATCGGGATCGGTAGCGGCACCCATATCGCCCATCGACGCACCTCGCGCATCCGGAGCGATGCTGAGCGAGGTGACACCGGTCTCAATCGGGTTGAAATCGTCCTTGATCCCGTTCTGGGCAGATGCCGACGGTGCAGCCACCGCCATCAGCAACAAGCCGACGGCCATATAGCTAAAAAATATCTTTACTTTCATCTTTTCGTTATGCTTTGACGGCGTGTCGAACGGACACGCCCTGAATGTATAACTGAAAAGAGGCCGATTTATTGCATAACCCGGCCGGACTCCCGATGGATTTTCAATGGATTTTCAAGGCCATACATTCCTCATCGCCCATCGCGACACGAACCATCGAACCCCGATCGACATTTATCGACGGCACAACGCGACACGGCATGATGATATCGCCCGTCTTAAGAGTGGCATACCGGCTCACGGCAGCCACCGACTCACAGGCCATCTTGTACCAGCCCGAAACCGAAACCGACATATCATTGACCGCTATATCCAGCCGTGAGTCCGGATCCGGCAGTCCTATCCATTTACCGGGAGTCAGGGCATTGTCAAACATCGCAGTTGCCGAGCATGGCAGCAATGCCCGTCGCAGATCCTCAAGTATACCGACCGGCACCAGGCGCATGGCCACGGTCAGACTGTCGAAATAACGTGGGGCGAATTTCTCCGCTATATCTTTTCCGAGCCTACAGATCTTGACTGCCATGTAGAATTCCGCTATCCACTGGGAATCGAAATCGGGCAGGAACACCGGACGCGACGGTCCTGTGATGGCCGAATCGGAAATGAGTGTCACTGCAGGAGGCAGCACAAGAGCTCCGTTCTGCTCGCGGTCAAATGCTATCGCTTTCATCAGTATGGTTCAATGCATTCAGACGATTATACATAACGGCCAGATGGGCATAGATCGAGGTGTTCTGTATCACCGTTCCCGGACTCGTGAGAATCCTGAACGGCGTGAAATTCCACAACGCCCGGATTCCGGCCTCCACAGCCAGATCCGCCGTCTGCTGCGCCGACTCCACGGGCACGGCGATCACAGCGATATCAGCTTTCAACCGGCGCTGATGCTCTGCCAGATCGGCTATATCAAAGATCGGCACACCCTGGATCTCTGTCCCGACCACATCCGGGCGCACATCGAATCCGGCCACTATATCAAGACCGAACCGATGGAGACCATTGTCGGCTATGAGAGCCGAACCGAGCGACCCTACACCGAGCATCACGGCATTATGATTGCGCCCGAACCCCAGGAAGCGTCTCAGAGCGTCCTCAAGAGCCGCCACCTCATAACCGATGCGCGTCTTTCCCTTTATGTCAAGCACCGAAAGATCCTTGGCAATCTGCGAGGCATCGACATTGAGAGCCTTTGAGATCGTCGTCGACGATACGTACTCTATGTTGTGCGATCTAAGCGTGCCGACGTATGCCAGATACCATGGCAAGCGTCGCAAGGTAGGTTCCGGTGGAAATTCCCGTGATATGATATTTTTATTCGTGGTGGCCATTGTGTTGTGTTCTCTTTTCTGTCAAGTTATTTGAGTCAAGGCATCATCTGTAGCCGGCACCCTGTGTGGCCTGTGTATCGCGGCCGTTAAGGGTGTTGAACCGGCGGTTCTTGCGCTTACCGAAAGGATCATCGGGATCCACAGCCGGGTTTCCGAACTCGTCATAATACTGTTCTTCCTCCTCATCCTCGGGCAGATCCGATTCGCCACGCTTCTTTTTCGGCTTGTTCTTCTTGATCTCAGCCGGTTTCTGCATGTCGACAGGCAGTTCGAAGATGTCCCATGACTGCTGTATATCCCAGTTTTTCTTCAGGTTTATCTTTTTGGAATAGTAGAATGTTTCCTCAGGCTGGATGGAATCGTTGAGATTGCCGGTGTCCCACTTTCCGTTTCCGTTGCGGTCAATGAACAGACGGGCGAAATAAGTCCCTGGGGTCACATGCCGGAAATCGGCCCGGCCATTCTCGGCAGTTACAGTCCTCACCGGCTTATCCTGGTTGTTGAGCAGCTGCACCACAGCCTGCTGCCCTCCGAGATTAGCGATATCGAAGGTTATGTTGGCATAATCGGACAGCGGTTTGACTGAGAATTCAAATTTATTGTTGCCTATCCACTCGCCATAGATGCCTGTCATTCCGAGAGTGTCGATGGTCAGTCTGTATTTTGCTCCCGGATCCCACTTGACATCAGCCCGATAGACCATCGGGCGCAAAGAATCAGGCATATGGAATTGGGGGGGATCGACCTGCGTCCAGAGCGTGTCGACCATCATCTCAAGATGCACGGCATCCGGCGAGAACGCCGTCAGCGGCTGCTCCGGCTCAAGAATTATCGGGGCGAAAACATCGATAACCCCCGTAGCATTTGTCTTGATCTTCAACAGATTGATTTTCGGAGCCGTCTCTGTTGAATCGGCAGCCGCCTCCTCCTTGGTCTCCTTTTTCTTCGATTTAGACGCCTTCTGCTTGCGCATGTTGAACTGCAACGTATCCGTGGTCCACGACAACTGATTCAGCGTGTCCGTGCGGAGATACGTGGCGGCAAACTTCAGTGAGTCGGAATTGACTATCATTGTGTCGGTCAGCCAGTAGGTCAGCGTATCGCGTGTGGGCGAGGCATCAAGCACCGCACACACATCGATTTTCTGACCATCTCTCGGCCCACCCACAAACCGCAGTTCGGGGAAGGTGTCGGATGGCGCTCCGAACTCAAAATAGATCTTGTTGCGTACCTGACGCTCATATTTGACCATGTACTGCGACTTATAGTTCTCGTTGAACCACGTAAGCAGCACATCATCCGGCCCGAACCGGGTCTCCATGCGGACAACGATGGAATCAGCCCCATCCGAGGCCTTGAGAGTGTCACGGACACTCTGCTGCTCTGCTGTGGGGGAGACAGTGACATCATAGAACGCCACATCCTCCGTCCTATCCCACTTATTGTCGCGGTTCACATCGTTGAGCGCGAATATGCGGTATGTTCCGGGCTTGAGATTTCTGACAGTGAACTGTCCGAGCTGATTTGTCTTGGTTATGCGGTCGAACGGCATAGTAGAGATCGCTGTATCGGATAGGTTCGAGTGGACACCCACCAGCATTCCTTGAGCCGGCTCAAGGGTCTCAGCCTCGAAAACCATTCCGGAGATGCATAGCGAGTCCAGCGTCGGGCCGGTAGAGAAGTCGAAAGCGAACCCGTCGAGTTCGTTGCTCTCGTTAAGGTCCGAAATGGCATCGGTGAAATCGATGGTATATGTCGTGTTAGGCAGAAGCGTGTCGACCATCTCGATCCTCACGTTACGCCCTACGGCCGATATCTTGGGTATGGATTTCTGTGGCGGCGAAACGACCACTTTGTTCATTGCATCTTTGATCTGCACATTCTCGTCGAATGTGATCGTGAAGCGATCCATGTTGACATTCGTGGATCCGGGCGCAGGATTACTGCGCACATAGACAGGCGGCGTCTCATCGCGAGGTCCGCCTTCCGGACGTCCCATGCTCGCACACGCCGCAATGACAAACGCCACCGCCACGGCCAGAAGCAGACGCATATATATCAGTTGTCGTTTCATTCTCATGCTTTGATAAACAATCAACGGGCGGCCACGGTTGACTCTACCTCTGCCACCGCTTTTTTCAACGAGGCCATGGCCTCAAGAAGCTGGCTGCGCGACGTAGCTATATTCAGACGCATGAAACCTTCGCCCTGCGAGCCGAACATTGTGCCGGAATTAAGAGCCAGACGGGCATGATTGATAAACAGATCCTCAAGCTCCGGCTGCGACAATCCGAGACTGCGGCAATCGAGCCAGATCAGGAATGAAGCCTGTGGCTTTATAGCCTTAATCTGCGGCAGTTCACGCTCAAGATAGTCGGCCACCGCGTCAATATTACCTTCGAGATAAGGGAGCAGTTCGTCGAGCCACGGTTCACCTTTCTCGTAAGCGGCCTGAGTGGCGATAGTGGCGGAGAAGAATGGCGATGAGAACTCATTGACCTCCATCCAGTGATAGAAGCCTTCACGCAATCCTTTGTGGGGTACTATCATCCAGGAGCTTACAAGGCCGGGGATATTGAACGTTTTCGACGGCGCGCCGAACGAAACCGACACAGCGGCCGCATCCTCGCTGACAGAGGCGAACGGCACGTGGCGGCGTCCGCGAAGCATCAGGTCGCCATGGATCTCGTCGCTGAGAACGATCACACCATAGCGTCGCGCCAACCGCGCCACCTCGCGCAGAGTATCGGCATCCCACTGCAGACCTACAGGATTGTGGGGGTTGCAGAGGATCATCATTTTCGGACGCTCATGGGCGAATATATCCTCCAGTCCTTCCAGATCCATACGATAGAAGAACTCATCATCACCTTTCACGAGCGGATTCTCCACAACCACACGCCCGTTACCCTCGGTGACGATACGGAACGGATGATAGACCGGAGGCTGGATCACAACCTTGTCGCCGGGACGGGTGAAATAGTTAAGCGCATAGGAGATGCCACGCACCACACCGGGCACGAATGCAAGCCAGCTACGGTCAACGTCGAACCCATGACGACGCTTCAACCAGCAGCAGATGGAATCCCAATAACCCTCGCCGGGGCAACTGTAGCCATAAGACGGATGGCACACACGCTGCTTCATGACATCGCAGATTTCAGGACACACGGCAAATTCCATGTCGGCTATCCACAACGGCGTCAGGTCGCTGCGTCCGAACAGCTCATCGAGGTTATCATACTTCATGGCCAGCGTTCCGCGGCGGTCAACGGTCTCGTCAAAATTATATTTTCCCATGGTGCATTCTAAAGTGCCCACCCTTTCTCAAAAGGACAGGCTGGCAATTATTTCACAAAGTTACGCCATTTTTTTGAGATCTTTCATCATTTTTTCGTAGTTTTGTGTTTCTAATAGCTTAATGCAGGGCTAAAAACCACCGAACGACAATGGATTTGGAAAGAAAACAACTCAGCACCGAAGAGGAAGACCGCATTATCGAAGCGGAATTCCAGGATGTTCTTGCAGGCTATCTCAAGAGCAACCACCGGAAAAAAGTGGAGATAATCGAACGTGCATTCCGTTTTGCGAAAAAAGCCCACGGAGGCATACGCCGCCGTTCCGGTGAGCCATATATCCTCCATCCTATAGCCGTGGCAAAGATAGCGTCACAGGAGATAGGACTCGGCTCCACGTCGATATGCGCAGCCCTGCTCCACGACGTGGTCGAGGACACGGACTACACCGTTGAGGACATCCAGCAGCAGTTCGGCCCCAAGATCGCCGAACTCGTCAGTGGCCTGACAAAGATATCCGGCGGCATTTTCGGCGACAAGGCATCGCTGCAGGCCGAGAACTTCCGCAAGCTTCTGCTGACAATGAGCGAGGATATACGCGTGGTGCTCATCAAGATGGCCGACCGCCTGCACAACATGCGCACCCTCGGCTCCATGGCTCCCAACAAGCAATACAAGATAGCCGGCGAGACACTCTACATCTACGCTCCCCTTGCCTACAGGCTCGGCCTGTTCAACATAAAGACCGAACTAGAGGATCTGAGCTTCAAGTACGAGCACCCTGCCGCCTACAAACAGATCTCCGATCAGCTCAGGGATTCCGAGAACCGCCGGCAGGCCGTCTACAGCGACTTCTCGACCCCGATCCTCGAACGCCTCAACGGCATGGGACTGCATTACGAAGCCAAGGCAAGGGTCAAATCGGCCTACTCGATATGGCGCAAGATGGAGACCAAACATATCCCGTTTGAGGAGGTCTATGACCTCTATGCCGTGCGCATAATTTTCGATTGCGATGATCAGGCCAACGAAAAAGCCGTGGCCTGGAACATATATGCCGCCATCACCGATCTCTACCGGCTGCATCCGGAACGCACACGCGACTGGATCAGCACTCCGAAAGCCAATGGCTATCAGGCACTGCATCTGACCGTGATGGGCCCCGACGGCAACTGGATAGAAGTTCAGATCCGCTCCCGACGGATGGACGAGATAGCCGAAAAAGGGTTTGCCGCCCATTGGAAATACAAAGTGGGCGAAGGGGAGGAAGAATCCGAGCTTCACGCATGGCTCGGCACCATCAAGGATATCCTCGACGACCCGAACCCCAACGCCGTTGACTTCCTCGACACCCTGAAACTCAATCTTTTTGCTGCGGAGATAGTGGTGTTCACCCCGAAAGGCGAACTGCTGACACTCCCGGCAAAGGCCAGTGTGCTCGACGTGGCATTCACACTCCACACCGAAATCGGCAGCCATTGCATTGCCGGAAAGGTCAACCATAAACTCGTGCCTCTGTCCCACCGCCTCAACAGCGGCGATCAGGTGGAGGTGCTGACCTCCCAGTCGCAGAAGCCGAAACCGGAATGGGAATCTTTCCTGACCTCGGCCAAGGCACGCACCCGTCTGCGCAAAGCCCTGCGCTCGGAGATAACCCCGACAATAGAGAACGGACGCCGGATTCTCCAGCAGTTCATGGACGATGCGGAAGTGAAGCTGACAAACGAGGTGCTGACCAAAATGATGGGCTACTATCACGTCGGATCACGCGATGACTTCTTCTATAAGCTCGGAGCCGGCGAGGTTTCGCTCGAAGGCTACGTTCTCAAGGATTCGCCCAAGGCTTCCCCGGGTCTGCTGAAGAAGATATTCCGAATAGGCAGCGGCAAGAGCAAGCCGCAGCAATCCCAGACCGGCCCCACCATTCTGACACCCGGAAAGGTCAACATGAAGGAGGTCTATGAGCTATCCTACAACGACCATGAGCAGAACTTTGTGTTCGGCGACTGCTGCCGACCGGTGCCCGGCGATGATGTGATGGGCTTTGTCAACGACGACGGCAACGTGGAGGTACACTCGCTGACCTGTCCACGGGCGCAAGTGTTGAAAGCCGGCTACGGACCGCGTATCGTCGCCACACGATGGTCCACGGTTCTCTCTACCTTCCCGGCCATGATCCTGATAGAAGGCGTTGACCGCCACGGCATACTGCATGAACTCACACAGCTGATCTCCAATCAGCTCAACATAGATATCCGCTCACTGCATATCGACACCGACAAGGAAGTGTTCCACTGCCGTCTCGGTGTCCTTGTCCGCGACACCGATGTCATCAACGAGCTATGCGCCAAGATCAAAAAGATCGCCGGCGTTCAAAGCGCGGTGCGCGAAGCTGAAAGCGGTGAAGAATCATAAATCCCACTCCGGAAATGACCCCACATTTCAACATATCGAAAGACACCCTGACGCGTGCCGCCATATTTCTCGGCGGCATAATCCTGCTTTATATCCTGATGCCACGCAACTCCGAGACGGCTTATGAATATGCCGTGGGGCGGCCATGGAACTATGACGCCGTGGTGGCATCCGTCGACATCCCGATTTTTGAAGAGCCTGTCCGGCAGAAGGAGATCGAGGACTCGATGAAACAGGAGCTGAAACCTATATTTTTCCGCGACAACAAGATCGCGTCAAAAATCGTGGAGGACTACTCCCACGCGCTCCAGACCGATCCACGCATCGGCACACATCCGCAGATCAGAAACAGGATGCTCTCCACCCTGCGCGACATCTATTCAAATGGCGTGATCGATTCCCGTGGCGGCAAACTGCCACCGGTGATCAGCATGCGTACATCCGACACCGATGTCAAAAACGCCAACTCATCCAATTTCTACACTTTCGCCACCGCTCACGCAAAAATGCAGGAGGCGATGGGAGCTGACACCACCCTACACCGCATCCTCTCCGCCCTGCCTCTCGAAATCAGGCCGAACATTCTCTATGACAGCCTGACAAACGAAAAGGCAGCCAAGGATGTTGAGACATTCGCCCATTCGGCCATCGACCGCGTGACCGCCGGCACGAAAATCGTGGACAGAAACGACATAGTGACCCCACGCATATTCACGATCCTCAAGACCTATGAGCTGAAGATGATCCAGGAAGCGGCCGAGAACACCACAGAACGCAACGTGACGGGTCTCGGCACAGCGTTGCTGCTGATAGTTCTGCTCGGACTCCAGTTCGCCTACCTGAGAATCCTGCGCCCCGACTATTTCGCCAATATCCGCATCGTTATGCTGACAACACTCACCATTGTCAGCTTCGCGCTGTTTGCATACGCTCTCAACGGATCGTTTGAGCGCGGAATCTACATGGTTCCGCTCACTATCATCCCGATCATCCTGATAGTGTTTCTCGACTCGCGCACAGCGTTTTTCACATATCTGGTCACATTGTTGCTGATCGCAGCAACCACCCATTTCATGTGGGATTTCATCCTGTTGCAGTTTGCCGCCGGATTCATAGCCCTGATCACCATCCGGGAACTCAGCAAGCGTTCGCAGCTGATACAGACCGGCGCGGCAGTGTTCGCAGCATATTCCGTGACATATATCGCCGAGGAATTCATGCAGACGGGCTCCATGACATCGCTGGAGGCCGGCATGTTCGGAGCTTTCGCCCTCAACGCCGTGCTGATCTCGTTTGCCTACATACTGATCTTCCTGATTGAGAAATGTTTCGGATTCATCTCACGAGTGACACTCGTGGAACTGTCGGATATCAATCATCCGTTGCTGCGCGAACTGTCGGAAGAATGCCCCGGGACATTCCAGCATTCGATGGCCGTCAGCAACATAGCGGCGGCCGCCGCCAACCGCATCCGCGCCAATGTGCAGCTGGTGAGAGCCGGCGCCCTCTACCACGACATAGGCAAGATCAGCAATCCGGCATTCTTCACTGAAAACCAGCACGGGATCAATCCCCACGACGCCCTTTCCCCGATCCAGAGCGCACGCATCGTCATAGGCCACGTGACCGAAGGGCTGAGACGCGCTGAAAAAGCGAAACTGCCCTCACGTCTGCGCGATTTCATAGCCGAACACCACGGACAGGGGAAAGCGCGGTATTTCTACACCACATACTGCAACCAGCACCCCGACGAGGATGTCGACCCCAAGCCGTTCACATATCCGGGGCCGAATCCGCAATCGCTTGAATCGTCGATCCTCATGATGGCCGACTCCGTTGAAGCAGCATCGCGCTCGCTGAAGGATCATTCGCCCGAAACCATCGAATCGCTTGTCAACAAGATAATAGACTCACAGGTGGCCGAGGGGCTGCACAACGATTCCCCGATCTCATTCCGCGACATCACCGAGATAAAGAAATCGTTCATATCGTCGCTCTCAACCATGTACCATGCACGCATATCATACCCCGAGGCTATCCGTCCCAAGCAATCCGACGGGCAACCAAACGGATGATCAAACGTTTATATAAGAAAACCTACTGACATGGGAATACTGACCATCATCTGCATAATCTTCAGTGTGGCAGCCATAGTGGCGGCAGCCGTCATGGCCTACCGTGCCATGAGATTTGCTCCGGCCGTGGCATGGTTAGCACTGGCAATACTGATGGTGGCCATTGAAGATGCACCCGGATGGCCCACGGTAGCATTCTGGGGCGTTGCAGCCATCATCGCCGTGGCGATCACCACACTTCTTCCGGCGATTGTTGCCACAAGCCGCAACGGCGTAGCATTCATGACCACCGGAGCATTTGCAGGAGCATTCGTAGGGATGCTGCTCCCCTACGCCAACGCCGGCATGATCCTTGGCGCACTGATAGGGACAGCTTTCGGGCTTATAGTTCACAGCCGCACTCCGGCCGGAGCCATTCTTGGCTTCCCGTCGAAAAAATTTTTCAAATATGCCTGCGCCAAAGGCCTGCCGACAGTGGTCACGGCATGCGCATGCGCCTTGGCCGCTCTATCCATTGTTCAACTAATCCATTGATCCAACGATGACCAGATACATTTTTCTTGCAATATCACTTCTGACACTCTCACTGACAGCTTCCGCTCAGACAAACTATGACAAGATCCGCCGCGAAAAACCGGATTTCGAGAAGATACGCACGGAGATCAACGACCGGAACTCCGTCTACTATTATCCCCGGCTAATGAAGGAGTTCCAGCAGAACGACACCATCATGAAGCTCGACAAGTACCGCTATCTCTACCTCGGATATGCCATGCAGGAGGACTATAACCCCTATCGCTCCCCCTCTGTCAGCAATGCCTCGGCAATTGACATCCAGAAAGCGCGTCTCACCAATGAGGAATGTGACGAGGTGATCCGTCTGGCCAACCTTGCCCTTGAGGACAACCCTCTCGATCTGCAACAGATGGCAGTTCTGATCGCCGCCCTCAAGCAGCGCCGCCATGAGACACTGGCCAAGATCTGGCAGTACAAGCTCAACTATATCCTTATGGCCATAGTCTCCACAGGAACCGGCCTCGACGAGGACAACGCATGGTATGTAATCGAGCCGCAACACGAATACATGCTGCTGAACTCAATGGGCTACACCATCACCAACCATCTGTTCTACGAGCCGTGCTATGAGTATCTGACCGTCAAAGATCCCTCGGGCAGCAACGCCGGCGGATATTACTTCAACATCCGCCAGATTCTTGAGGAATACTACCGCAAATTCCCTGAGGAACTATAATTTACTTCCTTGGGGTCAGTTTGCATAGGATCGCGCCGTGGGCCGGAACGGTGGCGGTGAAGGGGGTACCGCGCTGAAGATCTATGGTGCCGGTATTTTCCGACAGCAATTCCACGGCATCATAGCTTCCCTCGGCAAGTTCGAGGAAATCAAAGGCATGATCGGGAATGTTGACGGCGACATCGGCTTGACGGTCACCGAAATTGACTATGATCATTATGGTTTCGTCATCCTTATGCCGCAGATAGGCGAACTGGCGGTGGGGATCTAAGGCCGGATTGCTAAGATTGACATACATCAGGTCGAACATCACGCCCTCGGTGATAGCCGGTTCGGTTGCCGCAATGTTCAGCACCCGTTTGTAGATGCGGCGCAAGGCTCGCTCCTCGGCTGTCAGATTCCTCAGATCAGGAGTGCCGCCGGCAAGCCATCGACGCAAAGTCGGGATGCTCCAGTAGTCGAAAATCGTGGTACGCCCGTCGGCACCGCTGAAACCTTCCGCATCCGCTCCCTTTTCCCCCAGTTCCTGACCGGCATAGACCATCATGGCTCCTGTGCCGAGTGTCGATGCCACAACAAGCGACGGGATCACCAGCGAGGCATCGCCGGCATATTGTTGCGATGCAAAACGCTGCTCATCGTGGTTCTCGAGAAAATTGAGCATGTGGGGACCCATGTCTCCGAGACGCTGCCAGCAGTCGGTCAGACGTGCGGCTGAGCAATTGGAGGTCTGGATAGCCCGGAGCGTATCGTAGAGATTGACCTTATCGTAGAGATAGTCGAACCCACCCTGATGGATATACGGCCAGTAGAGGTTGACGTCGTAGATCTCAGCTATGAAGATCACGTCGGGGTATTGCGCCTTGACCTGACGGATCGCCCAATGCCAGAAGTCGATAGGCACCATGTGGGCCATGTCGCAGCGGAATCCGTCGACACCCTTGGCAGCCCAATAAAGCAGGATGTGGAGCATCTTCATCCACGTGTCGGGCACAGGCACGAAATGACATGTGCCGTCGCCATAGTCAACGCCATAGTTCAGTTTGACCGTCTCATACCAGTCACAAACACCTGGGAATGCCGTAAAGCAATCATTACCGGTGGCTTTTGCCGGAAACTCCACATATTCACCATCGCCGCTGCCAAGGTCGACCGAAGGGGAGAACCGTTGGTTCGGGATATAATAGAAATTGTTTTGCGGCGAGAAGAATTTCGTGGTGTCGTCCATAGCACCGAAATCCTCGGGAGCACCATCGGGACGCGCATCGGAATGGTAGCAACGCGCCACGTGGTTCGGCACGAAATCAATTATCACCTTCATTCCCGATTTATGGATACGCTCCACGGTGTCCTCGAATTCCTTCATACGGTTCGGCACATCGACAGCTATATCAGGATCAATATCATAGTAATCCTTTATGGCATAGGGAGATCCGGCCTGTCCTTTCACAACGTGAGGATTGTCGGGCCTGATGCCGAACGACGAATAGTCCGTTTTCTGAGCATGCTCGATGACGCCCGTCAGCCACACGTGGGTCGTGCCAAGATCCCGGATCTGGCGGAGCACTTTGGGAGTCAGATCGTTGAGCTTTCCCGATCCGTTCTGCTCAATGGTTCCGTTAGGCAGGCAATCGGGATTCAGATTGGAAAACAATCTCGGAAGAAGCTGATATATTATCGGTTTCATAACTTGATATTCTGATAAGTTTTTGCAAAGATAGCAAATTTTTCAACTCAGAACGGGAAGAAAAAGCGCAGTTTCTACACATATATCGGGAAAAGCATTGTATCTTTGCAAGAATTCAATAAAGAGTCTGATAAAAACAACGATGAAACGTCTGATTATACTCAGTGCCATGGCCGCATCAGCCGCGGCCGGGCCGCTCGGAACGACGGCCGCCATCAATGGCGCCGACGCCCGGTCATACTTCGAACGGGGTGTGGCTATGTATGCCGACAAGAACTACAACGGATGCCTCGACCAGATGCTCCAGCTGCGCCATCTCGACCCGAATGCGGCCGAGCAGCAGGACGCGCTGTATTATGTAGCCATGGCTACCCTCTACAGTGGCGACGACGAGGCACTCGACCTGATGAACGCGTTCCTGATGCGCTTCCCCGAATCGCCGCGCACACAGGAGGTGACAACCGCCATCGGCGACTATTATTTCACCCGTGGCAACTACGGCGATGCCATCCACACCTACCTCACCGTCAATCCCGACGCTCTGACTCTCGACCGCGCCGAGGATCTGCGCTACCGCCTCGCCTACTCCTACATGATGCTCGGCGAGAACGACAATGCCCTCAGACTCTTCGATCAGCTTGCCGACACCAAGACCTACGGCAATGCAGCCCGTTTCTACAAAGCATATATCGCCTACTCCCGGCAAGACTACACCAAAGCCCGTGAGCTGTTCAGCCAGGTCGATACCAACCGCGAACCGGGTCAGGCAGCCCTCTACTACATCTGCCAGCTCGACTTCCTCGACGGGAACTACACCAAAGCCCTGTCTGAAGCGCAATCACTTCTGGCACAGAACGCCGTGCCGGAATTTGCCCCCGAGCTCAACCGCATAGCCGGCGAATCGCTCTACAATCTCGGACAAACCGCCAACGCTATCCCGTATCTGAAAACCTATGTCGCCACCTCGGACAACGTTCGCCCGACGGCCTACTACATGCTCGGTGTCAGCGAATATGAGACCGGCAACTACACATCGGCAATCCCGATGCTCCAGATGGCTACCGGCGACACAGATATCACAGGCCAGAGCGCATATCTCTACCTCGGACAATCGTATGTGGCCACAGGTCAGACCGATGCCGCGATGCTCGCTTTCGAGAAAGCGTCGCGCATGTCGTTCGACGACCGAATCACTGAGGCTGCGACCTACAACTACATCGCCGCCCGACGCGATGGCGGACGCATCCCGTTCGGCAAAACCGTGGAGACGATGGAGAGCTTCCTCAAGCGGTGGCCACGCTCTGTCTATGCCGACAATGTCCGTGAAGGACTTGTGGGCGGTTACCTGACCGACAATGACTACGACAATGCCCTGCGGATAATAAACGACATTCCACGTCCGTCGGACAAAATGCTCCGTGCCAAGCAGAAAGCGCTTCTGATGCTCGGATCGCGTCTCTACCAGAACGGAGAGACAGCCAAAGCTCTTGAATATTTCAATGAAGGAGCCTCGCTGCGCTCAGGCAACAGCGACGTGACGCGCCAATGCCGTCTGTGGGCTGCCAACTGCTACTTTGATCTCGACAATTACGAGGACGCCGCCAACGGCTATCTCGCATATCTGCAATCGGCGCCGACCACAGATCCAAACCGTCTACAGGCCCGTTACAACTTAGGATATGCCCGTCTGCGCCAGAAGAATTACGCTGACGCCTTCAAAGACTTCACCGAGGTTGCGGCAAGCACTCAGGCGAGCCGTGCCACACGCGCCGATGCGCTCAACCGCGCAGCCGACTGCCTCTACTGCCAGCGCAACTTCCCTGAAGCTGCAAAATATTACGAACAGGCCTACGACACTTATCCACAGGCCGGCGATTATGCCCTGTTCCAACGCGCCGAAATGGCCGGGCTGAGCCGCGACTACAACACCCGTCTGAACCTTCTGGAACAGATGCTCGACAAATTCCCGTCGTCGGCTCTCGCACCCGACGCGTTGCTCGCGAAAGCAGAGACCTACAACGTGATGAAACGCCCGACAGAAGCCGTTGAAGCCCTGCGTCAGGTTGTGGAATCGTATCCCTCGACAGCCCAGGGTCGCCAGGCATCGCTCACGCTGGCCGTAACACTACTCAACAACGGCAACCGCGACGGTGCGATCGAAGCCTACCGCAGCGTGGTTGAGAACTACCCGACCAGCCAGGAGGCACGCGTGGCTATCGACGACCTCAAGAACATATACGCAGAGGAAGGCCGCCTGCCGGAGTACGTAATGTTTGTCAACTCCGTGCCCGACGCGCCCAAGATCGAGATCTCGCAGCTTGAATCGACAGCCTTTGAGACAGCAGAGGAACGCTACCTCTCACGTCAGGATGCATCCCGTCTTGAAGACTATATCAAGCAGTTCCCCGGCGGAGCCAACACCCCGAAAGCCTTGCTCTATCTGGCCGACGAAGCCTCGCAGAAAGGGAATCAGGAGACGGCGGTTGCCTATGCCACACGCATCGTGACCGAATATCCCGACGCATCTGAGGCAGAGGACGCCCTGCTGATCAAGGCCGACGGCGAGGCCGCTCTCGGCAAAGGGGAGCTGGCTCTCACCTCCTACAGAAAGCTCGCGGCCAAGGCCTCGACACCGGAAATGCTTCGCGATGCCCGTACAGGAATCATGCAGACCGCCATTGATCTCAACCGCTACGATGATGTCCTGGAGGCCACCGAACAGCTCCTGTCATCGTCGGCAGTCAACGCCGAGGCCGACCAGATCCGGTTCTCACGTGCTGTGGCTCTCGACCGTCTCGGCCGTCACGACGAAGCTTATGAGCTCTGGACACCGCTGGCAAAAGACCCGTCGACCCTGACCGGCTCCAAGAGTGCCGTCTACATGATCGAATCACTGGCAGCGGCAGGCAATGACAGCCGTGCCGAAAAGATGGCCAACGACTTCATTGACACCGGATCGCCCCACAACTACTGGTATGCCCGTGGCTTCATAGCCTACAGCGACATTCTCCGCCGTCAGGGCAAGACCTTCGAGGCCGACGAGTATCTCAAGGCACTGAAATCGAATTATCCCGACACCGATCCCGATATTTTCGACATGATCGACTCACGACTCAAACAATAACATCCTTTCTGCAATGATCAACACAGTCAGAAACATAGCTATAGCAACGGCACTGGCGGCAACCGCCCTGACAGCGTCGGCACAGGATCTCCACACAGAAGTGGAGGTGCGCTACAAAGAGACACCGCAACTTCGCGAGATCAACAAGATCTCCATGACTCCTACCATAACCCTACCGACTGAAAACGCCTCAAGGATCCCCTACAGCGCAGCCGACGTGCGCGTCGGTGTGCCGGGCTCGATCACGACCCTGCAACCTGCAGCATACGGCGACACCATCTACACGTCGCCCTACCGCGGATATGCGGCTTTAGGTTTCATGCCGAAATTCAACCTCGGAGCATCGGCAGGCTATAAGTTTCTCGATACCGACCATACCCGTCTGAACGCATGGATGCAATATGACGGGACAGCCTACAAAGGCACTATGATGCCGATCTCCACTCTCGACGGTGACAGAAAGACATACGTCCGCCGGCAGACAGCCACCATCGGAGCCAACCTGCATCAGGCAGTAGGTCGCGAGTCGTTTATCGACGCCGGGATTGACTATACATTCGCCCGTTACAACACCCCGGCGCTGCCTCAGATCCTCCATCAGAACATCCATCGGTTCAACGCGGCCTTGAGCTGGAATCTAAGCCATGGCGATTTCCACTATGGACTCGGAGCCGAATACGGCCGATTTGCCTACGTTGACCATCAGGGATATTACGCCATCGACGCACTTGGCCAGACATCAACCGACATCAGCCCGATGCGCGAGAACCGGTTCAAATTCAGCGGATTTTTCTATGGCAAATTCGCCGGCGCATCATCTGCCGGAATAGAGCTGTCGCTGAGCCACAACTCCTACGATATGGCCTACAACCACTCGTTTGCCCCCACAAGCGACATAGCTCTGACCCCGACCGTCAAAAACCATCCGACTACACTGTCGCTCAATCCGTTCTACCGCTTCGACATAGCCCAACTGAAACTGGATCTTGGGGCGCAGATCGACCTCACATTCAACTCCGGGAAGACATTCCACATTGCTCCGAAAGCACAAGCCACGTGGATACCATCGGATTTCGTGAAAGTCTATGTCAAAGCTACCGGCGGAACATGGCAGAACACCTTGGGATCGCTCTACGACGTGACACCTTATGCGATGCCCTACCAATCGTTCCGCAACTCGGAGATCCCGGTTGAGGGCGAGGTTGGCGTGACAGTAGGCTCATGGCATGGATTCTATGCCGAAATCGCGGCCTCATACGCTATTGCCAACGACTGGGTTATGCCGACAATGAATTCCGTAATCACAGCATCGGGCGACGACAACCATCAGCTTACCTCGTTTGCCGTTCAGGACATAAAGGGCTACAGGCTGCATGGCGCACTGGGCTACAACTACCGCAATATCGTTGACTTCAAGGCATCTTTCGAGATGGCACCGCAGAAAAAGGACCGCGGCTACTATCTCTGGCGCGACCGAGCCAAGACCGTGGTCGAAGCATCGCTCAAAGTGACCCCGATCAAGCCGCTCGACATAGAACTCGGCTGGGAATACCGTGGCAACCGCGCAGTCTATTCAAGCTGCGAGATCTCTGACGGCACCAGTCCGCTCCCTACCACCATCTCCGGCATGCGTAGCCTCGGATCGGTCAACAATCTGTCTGCCGGCGCACTCTACCGCCTCACCTCACAATGGAGCGTGTTCCTGCGCGGCGAGAACCTCATGAACCGCCATCACATGCTTATCGGTGGCATGCCGGCACAGGGCATCACCGGTCTTTTCGGCGCGACATATAAATTCTAATCCCCCCATAAAACAGCGATCATCCAGAAATGAAGCAGACATCAGATTGCGTGGTCATCATCCCGACCTACAACGAAAAAGAGAACATATCGGCCATCATTGATGCCGTGATGGGTCAGCCGCACGAAATGGATGTGCTGATCATCGACGACGGATCGCCCGACGGCACCGCTGATATCGTACGCCGGAAAATGACAGAATATACCGGCCGCGTCCACATGGTGGAGCGTCAGGGCAAACTTGGTCTCGGCACCGCCTATATAGCAGGATTCAAGTGGGCGCTCCAACGTCCCGGCTACGAATATATCTTCGAGATGGATGCCGACTTCTCACACAAGCCCGATGACCTGATGCGGCTCTACCATGCATGCTCGCAGGAGGGCGCGGACATGGCTGTAGGGTCGCGCTATCTGACGGGGGTCAACGTTGTCAACTGGCCCATGGGGCGCGTGCTGATGTCGTACTACGCATCGGCCTACGTGCGGATGGTCACACGCATGAAAATCCGCGACACAACAGCCGGGTTCGCCTGCTACCGCCGCCGGGTGCTCCAGACCATCGAACTCGACAAGATCAAGTTCAAAGGCTACGCATTCCAGATAGAGATGAAATTCACCACGCTCCAATGTGGCTTCACAGTCAAAGAGGTGCCCATTATCTTTGTCAACCGCGAGAACGGCACAAGCAAGATGTCGGGCGGCATTTTCGGCGAGGCCGTGTTTGGAGTGATACGTCTTAAATGGAACAGTTTCTTCCGCAAATATCCCCGACCACAATGAAACAGGAAATCGACCTCAGCAGATCGACACTGATCCGCGATGTTTATATAGTCAATGAAATGCAGTCGTTCCGCGGCTATGTAGTGGTGTGCGACGAAATGATAGCCCAGGTGGGCAAAGGAGATCCCGAAGCCGAGCTGACAGGATGCGCCACAATCATAGAAGGGAATGGGCGACTGCTGCTGCCCGGGGTGATAGACACCCACGTGCATTTCCGCGACCCGGGTCTGACACATAAGGCCGATATGGCTACAGAAAGCCGCGCCGCCGTTGCCGGTGGCGTGACCTCGTTCATCGACATGCCCAACACCAAACCGCCGACGGTCAGCATGGCAGCCGTGGAGGATAAAATCAGGCGTGCGGCTGAGGTTTCAGTAGCCAACTATGGATTCTTTATCGGTGCCACCGATTCCAATCTCGATGAACTTGCATCGGCCGACTATACACGCGTGGCCGGCGTAAAACTGTTCATGGGGTCGTCGACAGGCAATATGCTCGTGTCCGATCCAGCGGCTATGGAGCGTATCTTCACAAATGTTCCGGCTCTGATCGCCGTCCATGCCGAGGACGAGACGCTGTTGCAGAAACGCCGTGAGGCCATAATAGCACGTTATGGCGAGGATCTGCCGATCGACTTCCATCCGGTGTTGCGCGACCATTCCGTATGTATCGCGGCCTCACGCCGGATTGTAGAGATGGCACGCGCCCACTCCCATCGTCTGCACCTGCTGCACGTCTCCACCGCCGACGAGCTTGAACTTTTGCAGCCCGGCCCTACCGATGGCAAGCTGATCACAGCCGAGACATGTCCGCAATATCTCGCTTTCTGCGACGAACAATACCCGATGCTCGGCTCACGGATCAAGTGCAATCCTGCCATCAAACGTGCTGCCGACCGCGACGCGTTGCGTCAAGCCGTTGAGGACGGACGCATTGACACAATAGCCACCGATCATGCACCCCATCTCCCCCACGAAAAAACGGGCACGGCACTGACCGCCGCTTCCGGAATGCCGCTGATCCAATTCTCATTGACCCTGATGCTCCAGATGGCCGACGAAGGGATCTTCTCAATACCGCAGATTGTACAGAAAATGTGTCATGCTCCGGCAGACATCTATGGCATAGACCGCCGTGGCTACATACGCGAAGGGTATTACGCCGACCTGACCCTCGTGGACAACGAATGCGAGCCGTACACCATCACCGATCAATGGGCCATATCACGCTGCGGCTGGACACCGCTTGCCGGTCTGACCGTAGGCAATAAGGTTGACCTGACAATGGTCAACGGCCAGATCGTCTACCGCCACGGCGTCACCTTCTCAGTCCCAGCAGCCCACGCCCTCCGCTTCAACCGCTGACAACCACCCAGGACTGCAGTTACAGATTATGCAAAGAAAATGTATGATAATTTCACCCATAAGCATTAAGTGCCTAAAATTAATCCTGAGTCTATTGGCATTCTGTTCCTGCTACCCTACCCCGACAAGGTGGCTGAAAATATGTTTGGTAGCCGGCATTGAAATTGCCGGGATGTAGCTCGTAGGATCAAGATGCAGTCCCGATGCAACTCGGTAGGGATGGGAAAAAGTTGGGGCGAGATTTGGAAAAGGGGTGGAGGATGTGCTATATTTGCGGATAAGGGGTGACAGCCTGATACGGTTTGACTAACATTCTTAAAATGAGAAGGCTTGCTACTGTTATATTAACGCTACTTGTTGCGCATCTAAGCATATCAGCGTACATTAATCTCAGTTTTGACAGTGAAACGTGGGGAAACTGGAGGAATAGCGTGATGTTTGGACGCGCATTGGCAGATTGCTTTGGTAAGGACACACTGATAAACGATCTTAAAGAACGACGGGATTGGGCTTTTGTCGGGCAATTTGATTCACATGGTCATTTAAAACAGCTGAAATATCTGATCAGACGTGAGCGGAATAACAAGAGTGAACGCTCCAGAATGGCCGTTGATGATTCTATCCGTGTAAAACTGCAAAAATATTTAATTGACAATGATGTGCCTTTTACATTTCCGGAGGAGACAAACCCATATCTAAAGAAGACAAAAGAAAGTGTAGTGCAGAGCGCAGAGAGGTGGTTTAAAGGTGGTGGTGTTTGGGAGATGACTGTAAATTGGCCATCACCATTCTGGATGGAAATAAAGGTGGACGATCCTTTATGGAATCCTGCCAACTTTATCTCACAGAAACTTGATTCAATACATGGTTTTATGCCTGAGGAATATATTCTTACAGATAACCAGAATTTTGAAAAATTAAGTGCGGATATCGTTCCTACCGAAGAAGATTACAACACGGCCCAGTTATTATTTTCGATGTTATATGTTTTTGGCGGTAGGAATATGGGGAATTGGCTTATTGAACATAAATTCGCAATAAACATTGGTGTAAATAATGACGGGAGAGTCGAAACCATAGCTAATAAAAGTGGCAACAGTCCGTTAGACGACTCTATGTTAAGAACTCTTGCCGAGTTCATGAGACTAAGCAATGTCAGAATGCTTGCTCCAAGAGCAAATACAAAGGAAATACAGGTTGATTTCCCAGGTATTTATCAGCTTACAGATGATTTTCATGAAGGATCAAAGTTGAAAGCTGATTTCTATCGAATGGGAAACGCATTACGAAAAGCAAGAAATATTATCCGGCTGCACGAACGCCTAAGGGTTCAAACAAGCACGAGGATTCATTAAACATTACCGATCTATTTTTTATCATGACGAGACTAAAACAATTACCTTCAAACCGCTATACGATAAGAATATATGATAAGTTACCATATATTGTAATATTGATGATTCTGGCAACAGTTTCTTTATCAAGCCGAGCCTTAAATCTAAGTTTTAGTGAAAACTGGGCATTTTGGCGGAACGACTGCCAGATCATCAGAATTCTTGAAAAAGAATGGGGTACAGATTCTTTGACAAGGATAATATGGGAAAAGCCGATCATAGAGATATCGGCGGCGTTAGATTCCATGGGGCATATCCGCCAGCTTAAATCATTTCGTATAATCTCACGAGATATTGATCGCAATGCCTTGAACTTCCCTTCCTATAAACTGAACCCAGACGAATTGAAACATCTGGAACAAACTTTCATTGAAAATAAGGCTATCATTACAAAAGCTCACACTGAAGAATTTCCATGGAATATGGATTCTATTGAACCCATTGTTGATCGGTTTTATTCCCAAAATAAAGATGGGATAGACGTAAACATAAGCTGCTCTCTACTGCCATCATTCCATCTGAAATCGGACGCCATACTGATTACAGAAGAGAGCATCCAGCAAATCGTAGAGGACTTCAGCGTTTATCCTACTGATTTATACTGCCTGAATCTAAACTATCAGCAACAAGGGAACACAAATGAAGCGAGGCTATTATTGTCGATGATATACGCTTTCGGAGATTATAGAGTGAACCGATGGCTGGATGATTTTAAATTTGAGATGGTCTTGTCGATTGACGATGATGGATATGTAAATGCGATCAAGACCATTGAGGGGAACTCGCCGCTCAATGAGGTTGATCAACAGACACTTCTGGACTTTATGAGATATAATAATATCGAGTTCTCAGCTGATAAAGGATCGGAAAGCGACAACATCAGGATAAACTTTCCCGGAAGTCTGTTCGACGAAACGATTTCATCAGAAGGATTCAAAACTCGAATGAATATTCTCGAAGCAAAAGTGAGAGATATAATACAATCAACAAGACGAAACAAGTAATGGCTCGGATGTGTGACATAAATAAATGATACGCAAATACTTCTTTGTGGAGTTGGAGAGTGGGGCGGTAGACGGTTCGGAGAACCGTTACCCCGACAAGGTGGATGAAGGCCGGCTGGGCGAGTGAAGCCGGACCGCAGTCCCTACCTGTGGAGGTATGAAAGGTGGGGAGAGAATAGAGGAAAAAAGTTGGGGAGAGATTTGGAAAAGGGGTGGAGGATGTGCTATATTTGCGGATAAGGGTGGCAATACACGGAACGCGATGAGAACAAGACAACGTATATTCAAATTATCTATGATATTTCTATTCCTGCAAGGAATAGTTTACGGGGTTGCACAAAGCCCCCAAAATCCAACAGAATATATCGACAGGATTGAATTGGGATACAGGGGCATTGTTTTCGATGGGGAGCTTTCAAGAGAGCAAGCATCAAACCTGATGAGGAAAGAGTCAGTGATAATTGAAGATGTGAAAGATATAGACGATTTTATATATGCTATCGACACATTGAAGTTTACCGGAGGTGATTATGTGTCACCATTCACCGCTATATCCACCTTTTTTAATCCACTGAGACCCAATGGGGTTTACTTGGTGCCGGAACCACATGGTGATTATGATGGTTACGCAACAATATTCTATACTGATGGACGGTTACCGGAGATGATATGGTTCGGATATGGAAGCGTGGACTATGGACATAAAAGCTATAAAATGACGTATGATCTGAACGGGTATCTATTATCATTAATGCAAACCATGCCCAAACGGGAGGCCAGAGAAATAAAAGTGCCAAAGAAGTTAGACATCAGTGGTATTGACAAAATCGTAATAACTCAGATTACACAAGATAACTTTAAAGATGGGCTACCGCGAGGCGATTTCGCATTGTCAACTCAAACCATATCATCAGTTCTGACCCGTAGTGAAATCAACAATTCTGAGACGATACGCAAAATCATGAGTGCGCTACAACAATTGCAATACAAGGAGACGCTTTATTATGATACGACATCACCGGCTCTTGTCGCCCACTACAAAATTAACGGAGGGCTTGAATGGGTTTATGCTGCCGATCCCGTTGTTGGGCTGATACAAATATTCCGTAAGTCTCCCAAATTAGTGGAAATGATATGGATTACATGTGATTACATAGAACGCGGATATTTCAAGTACTATAAGGATCGTTATATACAGGATGTAATCAGTGAGTTTATCAGCTATTGAATGTATTTGATGATCCACTGATATCTCTATCACATGAAAATAAATTGAATATATGAGGATGAGCCACCAAAGAAAAGAGAACCATAAGTTCATCTGCGCAATTGCGATATTGGGGATGTTTTTGACAATGATGTCGTGTGGGAGCAAAAAAATTGTTCTGCCGATCGACTCAATTCCAAAGGAGAATCTGATACCGTTGTCAAAGCAGAAAGATCAGTCTGTTGAAATGCCGCTGTATGAGATTGTGGATTCGGCATTCTGCCAATATCTGAAAGATTTTATAAATTCAACAAAATGGTTAAATAATGATCCAGGTTTCTTTATAATGATCTATTCTCGGGATTCTACAAATGTGTTCATCGAACCATTTAAATATCCATATGTAGGTTATTATGAAGATTGTGACGGAGTTGCATTTTTAGATGGCTATCCTACAAGAATAATATTCAATGTTAAGGGAGACTATAGTTTCCATCTAAGTGAATATGCGGTGGATCGTTTATTGCGACGGACTGCTAAAATGGTTACGCTTGATAAGATCTATACTACCGAGCAACTGTGGACGGCAGGAATTTTACTGGCTCAAGGAGTTGATGGGGATGTCTGGAAGTTGGATATATCGGGCGACGAGATCAAACTGGTGTGGATCGGTGGCGAATGAGAAGATGTGACAGAGGCGGTCGGAGCGTGGAGCGGTAGACGGTTCGGAGAACCGTTACCCCGACAAGGCGGATGAAGGCCGGCTGGGCGAGTGAAGCCGGACGCGGCACAATCTGCGAGTCTTGAAAAACTAAAAAAATACCTGTCAGTACGAAATAATCATGTATGATATGATTGGAGACCGAATGATTATGAAAACTATTAACTTAGCACCAAGAAAGAGTAGATGAGAACTATAGTAACAATATTATTACTGAGTATCTGGGGGCTTTGTGCATTGGAAATGGTCGCCAGAGACGAAAAGGATTATATTTCAGGAGAGTTTTATCTGGTGAAAGAGATTGTCCGTAATAACGAATATTATGAAATTTACGTTGAGGATGAGAATGGTAAAAATTACAAGATAGTTTCTTATTGTCCAGAAAATGAGGATGCCCCAAGCAATCCTGCTCCAAAAATCAAGATCGGCGAAAGATCTTATCTCGCTCTAAGGGACATGCATCAGGAATTATATGGAGAAGAAATTATGCCATCATGTCTGTTAGGGGCTATCACCCTAAATGGGACAACAATAAGATTAGACCATAAAAAAGGAATCTATAGTTTGAGCGTTTGTTGGAATTTAAAGGGCCTACACTATAATCTCATTAATCCGGCAGACACTTTTAATGCTTGGGAATGGTTGCATCTTTGAAAAATAATAAAATCAGTTATGGATTGTACTAAATTTTGGGCCATCTTATTATCGGTTTTCTTCGTGAATTATTCATGTGCAAATGATAATAGAGAATCTACTGTTAAAGATAACGATGAATCATGTGCCGTTGACAGCAGTGAATATTGTGGCGAAAAGGAGTTAAACCACGTTGAAATAAATAATGAGTATGTTTTAGACCTGTTGCGTAACAGCATATTGCCGCAAGCAATCAAATGGGATAGAAAATCCTCTGAATATGATTTTTATGTCAGAATGTTGAATGATGTTATTGATGGGTATCCAAGCAATACTATTGTTATATTTGATCTGGAGAGCACCAATCAGGTTCCACTTGATCTTGAATCAAAATGTTCCTATACAATAGTTGACGACTACATACTATTCCTTGACAAAAAATTCACAGAATATTACACCCATCCTGTCGGAGACAGCAAGAGTTTTAAATATGATGGGAGAGATGAACGCGAAGAACCGGAAGCAAGCTATTGGAGTTTCTATGTTATTGGAGATGACAACAAACTTGAATTTCAGAATGATACAAGGATGCGGTATATGGAGAGTGTGGAATATATCAAACTCCGATCAAAGAAACTTGACAAGTTATATCCCAAATTTGGTTGTTATGCGAAATAAAATATCATGAGAACCAGTTACATATTCACGCTTATATTTACCTTAGCCATGATTGCCGCCGGATCTATAGCAACGGCAGGACAGAGAGGAATTTACAATGACTTCCCGATGAGCATCTATGTTGCGGATAGTCTACCCTATATGCCCAGAGGCTATGTGATATTTGATCATATAGAACATGGATTTGTTATGTCTCAGCCATGGATGGGTGGACGGAATGTAGATTATGTAGCCGGAAAGTGGTTTCGGAATGGTGATACGATCATAGCAAGACCAGACATTGAGTTCGGTCTTAACCGAGAGCATGGTTCGTTCATTGATACCATTGCATTTGAGACTCGGGATGGTGAAGCGATTTTGGACCTGGAATATAAATTTTTAACAAAAGGCGATTCGATATTTGACATCACTGACAAGTATATATCCTCTCCGTTCCATGAGTCAAAAGACCCCACTTTTTTCCCATTCCGATTGGTTCATGGTGAGACCGTGGGGCATGATTTCAGGATTATCCGGAAGTGAGGCGCAACAATCTGATCGTCCCGACTGTAACCATTAACACCTTGAACAGCCATTACATCTGAGCAGGAGCCGGACGAGTGATGGGATTTTTGGTGGAGGGGCGGAATAAAGTGGCTAAAAACAGGCAATAAAAATATTGCAAATTCATTTTTATTCAATATCTTTGCCCGTGGTAAGTATATGATATAAGATTACCGATAATAATACCATAAATATTCAGAAACCAAATCATATTTCTTTTGAAATGTTAACAGAAACAAGCGTGAAGACCCTCGAAAAGGTTGTGGTCCGCTTCTCCGGCGACTCCGGCGACGGCATGCAGCTCGTGGGCAATATCTTTACAAATGTCTCCGCAGGCCTGGGCAACGAGGTCTCCACGTTCCCTGACTATCCTGCCGAGATCCGCGCTCCGCAGGGTTCGCTTGGCGGTGTGTCGGGCTTTCAGGTGAGCGTAGGAACGAATGTCCACACTCCGGGTGACAAATGTGATGTTCTCGTGGCAATGAATGCCGCGGCACTCAAACAGAACGTCCACCACGTAAAGGAAGGCGGCGTGATCATCATTGATATCGACTCTTTCAAGGAGGCCGATCTCAAGAAAGCGCTCTATGCAACCGACGATCCGATCCGTGAGCTCGGAATCCGTGCCCAGGTGCTCGATGTGCCCATCACCACCATGACCAAGGCCGCGCTTGCCGACAGCGGACTTGACAACAAGTCGATCATCAAATGCCGCAATTTCTTTGCTCTTGGCCTTGTGTGCTGGCTGTTTGACCGCCCATTGGAAAGCGCACTCCACTTCCTCCGCAAGAAATTTGCCCGTAAGCCTGCGATCCTTGAGGCTAATACCAAGGTGATCAATGCCGGATATGACTACGGTCACAATATCCACGCTTCTGTTTCGACATATCGCATAGAAAGCCGTCCGGCCCGTCCGGGTGTCTACACCGATATCAACGGCAATACCGCCACTGCATGGGGTCTGATCATGGCCTCTGAGAAGAGCGGACGTCCGTTGTTCTTAGGCAGCTATCCCATCACCCCTGCCACCGACATTCTTCAGGAACTTGCAAAACGCAAGGACTTAGGTGTCAAGGCTGTGCAGATGGAGGATGAGATCGCAGGAGTCTGCTCCGCCATCGGAGCCTCCTTTGCCGGCGATCTGGCCGTCACCTCCACGTCAGGCCCCGGTCTGGCACTGAAGAGCGAGGGTATCGGCCTGGCGGTTATCGCCGAGCTTCCGCTGGTGGTTATCGACGTTCAGCGCGGCGGTCCCTCCACCGGTCTCCCCACCAAGACCGAGCAGACCGACCTTATGCAGGCTCTCTACGGCCGCAACGGCGAATCGCCCGTAGCAGTCGTCGCACCGGCATCGCCTGTCGACTGCTTCACCATGGCCTTTGAGGCGGCACGTATCGCCATCGAGCACATGACCCCGGTGATCCTTCTGACGGACGCCTTCATAGGCAACGGTTCGTCGGCATGGCGTATACCTGACGCTGATGAATATCCCGAGATCCGTCCGCCCTATCTGTCGGCTGAACGTATCAGCGAGGGGGGCTGGCGTCCATACGAACGCGACGACAACAATCTCGTGCGCCGCTGGGCCATTCCGGGTACCGAGGGTGCCATGCACCGTCTGGGCGGTCTGGAGAAGGACTTCAAGACAGGAGCTATCTCCACTGATCCGGTGAACCACGAAAAGATGGTGCGCACACGTCAGGCCAAGATAGAACGCATTGCCAATGATATTCCCGGCCTTGAGGTGATCTATGATTGTCCGGAAGCCGACACCCTCCTTTTGGGATGGGGTGGCACCTACGGCCATCTGCGCACTGCCGCCGCACAGCTCAACGCCCAGGGACGGAAAGTGGCATTCACCCAGTTCCGCTACATCAAGCCGCTACCTGCCAACACAGAGGAAGTGCTCTCACGCTACAAGACCATCATCGTGGCCGAGCTCAACACCGGCATGTTCGCCGACTATCTCCAGGCTCGGTTCCCATCGGCCAACATCAAACGAATCAACAAAATCCAGGGTCAGCCATTCTTGGTTGAAGAAGTGGTCAGCGCAACCCTGAAAATCATGGATAACGAATAAATCATGGACACCCAAGCAACATCAACAACATTCACCCCGGCCGACTACAAGAGCGACCAGCCCGTGCGCTGGTGTCCCGGCTGCGGCGACCATGCCATCCTCAACTCCCTGCATAAAGCCATGGCAGCCCTCGGTGTGCCACCCCATAAAACGGCCGTGATCTCCGGCATCGGATGTTCGTCACGTCTGCCCTACTACATGAACACCTACGGCTTCCACACCATCCACGGCCGCGCAGCCGCCATAGCCACAGGCTTCAAGGTGGCCAATCCGGAAATGACCGTATGGCAGATCTCCGGCGACGGCGACGGCCTCGCCATCGGCGGTAACCATTTTATCCATGCCGTGCGCCGCAACATCGACATCAACATGCTGCTTTTCAACAATAAGATCTACGGTCTGACCAAGGGTCAGTATTCACCGACCTCCGACCGCGGATTCGTCAGCAAGTCATCGCCCTACGGCACTACCGAAGATCCGTTCATCCCGGCCGAACTCGTGTTCGGTGCAAGGGGTAATTTCTTCGGCCGCACGATCGACGTTGAGCTTCAGATCTCACAGGAAGTGCTTCTTGCCACCGCACGCCACCATGGAGCATCGGTGGTTGAGATCCTACAGAACTGTGTGATCTACAACAACGGCATCCACTCTCGCATCACCGACCGCGAATACCGCGCCGACCGCACCATCCATCTGGTTCATGGCCAGAAAATGCTTTTCGGCAAGGATAACGAAAAGGGTCTTGTGCAGGACGGATTCCTGCTCAAAGCAGTCACGATCGGAGAAGATGGATATACGATGGACGATGTGCTGGTGCATGACGCCCACACCCAGAGCAACTTCCTCCACCAGCAGCTCGCAATGATGGACGGCACGGATCTGCCATTGGCAATCGGTGTGATCCGCGACGTTGAATCGCTGACCTACAATGACGAGGTTGACCGTCAGGTTGAAGAAGTACGTGCATCGCATGGCTTCGACTCCCTGCGTTCGATGATCCTCGCCGGCGAAACCTGGACCGTAGAGTAACCGGTAGCCGACAGCGGCTCAAACCGGAGATTCAAACAATACACAAAGGTGTGCTATCCAACGATGGCACACTTTTTTTTAGACACTTTTTTGGGCATAAAGGGCATTAGGTTTTGGAGAAATAGAAAAAAGTTGTAACTTTGCAGCCGGGTAAGTCCTACACGACCAGCTCCCCGAGAATTCCGCCAGGTCTTGATCGAAGCAACGGTATCGGGTCGTAGCGGTGCGATGTAGTCAGCTTACCCTTTTTTCATACCCTTACGTTTCATATAGCAAGCGTCGGCGCGGCAATAAATAAAAAAGCTTGCAACGCAATGCGTGCAAGCTATCGGAAAATTCTTTGGTGGGCGCTGAGGGATTCGAACCCCCGACCCTCTGCTTGTAAGGCAGATGCTCTGAACCAGCTGAGCTAAGCGCCCTCGTTTGCTGAATTGCGCTGCAAAGTTACGCATTATTTTTTACACTCCAAATTTTTTGCCACTTTTTTTCAGTCACTTTCAAAAAATATTTTCAAATATTTTCAAGAATATTAATCTCCTGTGTGCTTTAGCGCCGGTGACGCGCGGCCAACTTCATGTCAGCCAACACGTTTTACCACGGTTGCTATGCGACCGGAGCGCACGCCCTGTCTTCGTGCCGAGAACAGACGTTCGTCGCACCGGCTGCAGACGCCGCTGTCGGAAATTCCTGTCGTGTCAATGCCGCAACGTTGGAGTTCGGTTATCGCAGCCGCGCGCAAATCGACATGCGGCTTATGGCCGGGAGCAACCGCTATGCGTACAGCGGCACCAAATCGGGCGTCAAAACGCTTGGCAAACGCCTCGTCTACCTCATAGCATGCGCCGCAGATGCATGGGCCTATTGCCACGCGTATATCCCGCGGCTCAGCGCCCAGACGCGCCATCTCCATGACAGTCGCAGCCAATATGCCGTCATATAGACCGCGCCATCCGGCATGAGCGATTGCGATTACTCCGCGACGGCTGTCATTGAATACAACGGGGAGGCAATCGGCGGTATTGACCACAAGCGCAACATCATCGCGTGTGGTAACGAGCGCATCAACATCTTCGAGGCAAGGCAACCTGTCGCCTATCACCGCGACATTGACCGAGTGGGTCTGACGCGGTATGACGAGACGATTCACATCAGTCCCGATATATGCAGCCAGCTCACGGCGGCAATTCGCCACGTGCGCCGGGGCATCGCCGGTATAATGGCACACATTGAATCCGGCATACGCATCTTCCGCGCCGCCATACGTCTCACCACCACGCAGCGTGCTGAAAGCCGTCGCGCCGGTGCCGACATCAAGTCTCAATATCTCCATCGGCTATTTCGTGTCCGTATCTTCACCGGACTCCGGCATATCGTCAGAATCAGGTGTCATGTCATCGCCGTATTCCCAGCCGATTTCGTCCCAGTCCTCGTCTTCGATAAATTCATCGTCGTCGACAGGAGTAGGTTCGAATATGAAATCATCCTCTTCCTGCACACGGTGGCGCACATCGAGCGGACGGTGGGTTATAGGCAGCGGCTCAATCCTGTTGCGATCATCTACAATAGCCGCCCAAAGTATATCCTTGAGTTCGGTCAGCCCCTGACCGGTCACTGCCGATATGAACACCGACGGAATGCCTTCGGGAAGCGTCTTCGCGATTTCCTCCATAAGTTCATCGTCAAGCATGTCGCTCTTCGACACAGCCAGGACTCTCGGTTTGTCGGCCAGTTGCGGGTTGAACTGCTCCACTTCATTGACAAGTATCTGATATTGTGCGGCAATATCATCGGCATCGGCAGGCACCATGAACAGGAGCACCGCGTTGCGCTCAATATGGCGCAGGAAACGCAGGCCGAGACCGCGCCCCTCGCTCGCCCCCTCGATAATACCGGGAATATCGGCCATGACAAACGAACGGCCCCCGCGATAGCTGACGATGCCGAGCTGCGGCTCCATCGTGGTAAAGGGATAGTCGGCTATTTTCGGACGCGCTTCCGACAGTGCCGACAGCAGCGTCGACTTGCCGGCATTCGGGAATCCCACCAGGCCGACGTCGGCGAGCAGTTTCAGTTCCAGCACCACGCTTTTCTCGATAGCCGGTTCGCCGGGCTGCGCATAGCGCGGCGTACGGTTGGTGGCCGACTTGAAGTGCCAGTTGCCGAGACCGCCGCGGCCGCCGCGGAGCAGTTTCACCTCCTGGCCGTCGTCGGTGACCTCACACAGATATTCGCCGGTATCGGCATCATATACCACCGTGCCGCACGGCACATTGATTATGACGTCATCGCCGTCCTTGCCGAAACTGCGGCCGCCCGAACCGCTCTCGCCGTTGCCGGCAAAGACATGGCGGCGGTAACGCAGCGGCAGCAGTGTCCACATGTTGCGGTCACCGCGGAGTATGATGTGGCCTCCGCGACCGCCGTCGCCGCCGTCGGGACCGCCCTTAGGCACATATTTCGCACGATAAAAATGGCGTGAGCCTGCACCGCCCTTGCCCGAGCGGCACAATATCTTCACATAATCAATAAAATTTGATTCGGGCATATCTTTTCTTTTAATGTAACGGATCGGGAGGAGATAACCGACGCCCTGCATGGCATCCGAATCCTCTCAATATAAATCAACAATCGGCGGTCGGTCTATGTTTTCCGCCGTGATATTTCATAATGTCGGCAGCATGGCGGAAATCGGCCGGTGTACCGACATCTATCCACGTGCCGTTGATCGGGAAATACACCACCTTCAGGCCGCGCGCCAACGCTTCGTCGATAAGGTCGGTGGCATCGTAGCGACGGTCGGAAGGTACCATTGCCGCCGCTTTTCTCGAAATCATGTATATGCCGCCGTTGGCATAGAGCGAGTAGGTGGGTTTTTCGCGCAACGACGTTATCCGGCTCCCCTCGGTCGACAGTATCGCGTATGGCACCGACACCGTATAGGGTATTGCGGCCACAGTTATGTCGGCCTCCTCCTGACGGTGACGTATGTACATCTCGTCGAGAGCTATATCGGTAAGCAGGTCGGAGTTCATCACGAGCACGGTATCGTTGGTCAGCATCGGCAGTACGTCGGCGAGAGCGCCTATCGTGCCGCGCGGCTTCTCCTCCCTTACGGTACGAACACTGATACCGGCAACGGGCTTCGAGAAATGCTCGTCGAGCTGTTCGGCAAGATAGGCGGTGCTGACCGCCACCTCGTCGACACCGACCCGTGCAAGCGCCTCAATATTGTAATCAATGATAGCCTTCCCCTCGATGGTAAGAAGCGGTTTGGGTGTGGTCAATGTCATCGGGCGCAACCTCTCCCCTTTTCCGCCGGCCATGATAAGCGCGCTGAGAGGCAAAAGCGAGTCGACCTTGCGTAAATCCACGATTCTGACAAGCTTTCCCGCCTCGTCAATCACCGGGAGCAATCCGATACCGGCATTACGTGCATCCCTGATAAAAGCAATATCCACATTGCCGCGTGTGACAGAACGGAAAGGCCGGTTCATGGCCTCCCCCACATTGTCGTCAAGACCGACACCGCGTATAAGCGCACGCCTTATGTCGCCGTCGGTCACAGTACCTGTCGGCCTGTCCTCGCCATCGGTCACAATAAGTGTACGAGTATCGCCCGACAGCCGGTCCAGCCCCTCGATAGCATCCCTGACAGTAGCCGTCGAAGATATAATATGTCGTTGAAACATCTCCATATCCCGCAAAGTTACAATTTTTTCTCCTTATTATTGAAACTGACGTTCTCTTTTTCTTTAAGGAGGTGTGATGCTATCATCAGGTCGACGGGGGCGTCGATGTCGATGGAGCGGGCGGGGGGCATCACGTAGGGGATGCGGCGGGGGAATGCGCCCATCGGGAGACGGCGGATACTGGCGGGGTTGATTACGTAGACGGCGCCGTTGTATTCGTATGCCGGGGGGACGTCCTGGCGGCGGGTGTAGAGGCCGTCGCCTTTGCTTACGTGCAGGTAGCCGTCGGCATCGGTCTCGAAGCAGTTGTAGTAGGGATTGGAACGTGCTTCGGTGACGCTTACTACCATGTCGGTGCCGTCGGTGTATAGCGCCATCGCGCCGGCAATATCGTCGGCGGTGCGTAGCGGCGATGTAGGCTGCAACAGCAGTACGGCATCATAGCGGATGCCACGGCGGTCGGCCCAGTCCATCACGTCAAGGATTACCTCGCGCGAGCCGGCGGTGTCGGTAGCCAGTTCGGCAGGGCGCATGTAGGGCACATCGAGACCGCATCGACGCGCCACGGCGGCTATCTCTTCGGAGTCGGTCGACAGTATTATGCGTTCGGCCGGCGCTATTTCAAGCGCGGCCTTTATGGTATAGTCAATCAGCGGGCATCCGTTAAGCGGGACGATATTCTTTTTGGGAATACCTTTGCTCCCTCCGCGCGCCGGTATTATTATCAACGGGTTCATATTGCTATTTGCTATTTGATATCATGGAATTTTTTGGGTAACAGTTGCGATATGTCGCAACCGGTCAGCTTGTCGACAATCATATCGACCGTACCGTCATGCCGGTAGGGATTCGGTGTACGCCGGGCTGTTTCTGCCGCTTCGGGGCTCAGTGCACGCGTGATGGCTGCATCGATTGACTCCGCGTCGTCGCCGCAGTGTATCACGGCTGCGGAAGCAGTGCGTCCAAGCTGGCGCATGCCTATATTAACTACGGGGACTCCTGCCGAGGGCACCTCAACCACTCCGCTCGACGAGTTGCCCACAACCGCGCTCACATAGTGGAGCGCCGAGCGGTAGCGCAACGCTCCGAGCGACGGCACGGCAAGCACTTGGTCGCCGCGCCGTTGCTGATAAGCCTTTATCATGCCGATGATGTCGGCGCTGTTGGGGTCGTTGTTGGGATATGTAATTATTACCCTGCAATCGGGATGGCGGTCGAGGGCGTCGAGCAACGCGCCGAATCTTACCGCCGGCTCCACGGTGTCATTCGTGGCCGGATGGTATGTCACCAGCAGGACGCGTCCGTCGAGGCCGAACCCGAGCGACCGCTCCAGATCCTCCCGAGTCATGACGGGGGCATGGGTCATGTTCCACACGCCCAAAGCGCCCGTATTGAGCACGTGGTCGGGCTGCTCGCCCATCGCAATCAGACGTTCGCGATGCCGCTCGGTTGTAGCAAAATGGAGCGACGACAGTTTGCTTATGGCATGCCTTATGTTGTCGTCAACAGCGCCCTGAGTGATTTCACCACCCGATATATGCGCAATCGGGATATGGAGCATTGTGGCCGCCGAAGCCACGGCAAGCATCTCGAAACGGTCGCCGAGCAGCAGCAGTATGTCGGGCTTTACGTCAGCGAGCGTACGCGCCATATCGGCAAGATGCGAACCCATGGCTATGGCTGTATCCATCTCGCTGTCGGAAGCATAGGTCATCGGCACGAGAGCCGCGGGCTCGAATCCGTCGGCGCGTATCTCATCAACAGTCATGCCCCGCGACGGGTCAAGGTGCATGTTTGTGGCGACAATGCTGAGCCGCACGTCGTCACGGCGTTGCAATGCCTTTGCCACCGGCGACAGCAGCCCCCAGTCGGCACGCGTGGAGCTGACAATCGCGATATGTCGTATATTGTCGTTCATTTTCTTCATATAACTCCCACAAAATTAAATATTTTTTTGCGTAAATTCCCATTATTTCGTATTTTTGGAGTCATAATCATTCAAAATCAAATATATGAAACTTAATAATATCATTAAGATTCTTCTTATAATTTATATGATAATTGTTCTTTTTGTCCTTATTAAGTTTTTATTTGTATCTGATATACTGTAATTAATAATACTTCGTTAAATTTATAGCTAATCCGTTGATAACAAATAAGTTTATTAATA
>OFFM01000144.1_pt1 | contig 70681 bp, 59 predicted proteins | sample 1521401 | NCBI WGS metagenome assembly OFFM01 (sample SAMEA3504118, study PRJEB24116) | mouse gut metagenome | biome: mouse gut; feature: mouse-associated habitat; material: faeces | place: Denmark | collected 2011
CCGCCGAACAGAAAGCCATCCTCGCCCTCCTCCCCCCCGACCCCACCCGCGACTCCCGCCTCCAGCACCTCCTCCGCACCCACACCCTCGCCGCCAACCAATTGGGGATAACTACTACATAGCAAATTTCAAGATACCTTTTAAGAGTGAAGGTCATTTGGTAGAGTTTCAGCTTTCAGCCAAATGGGAAGCATAAAATCAAATATAGCATATAAGGGTCTCTTAACATTCTCCAATTACATAATTGGGTTTGTTACGTTTCCATATATCACTCGAATCCTAGGACCGAATAATTTTGGGTTGGTTAATTATGCCCTAAATACAATTGATTACTTCCTATTATTTGCCACATTAGGAATAGCAACTTTGGGGACACGAGAAATCGCAACCTATCGTAATGATAAAGAGCAAATTGATACTGTATTCTCTAAGTTGGTGGGAGTTAACTTTTTATTCAGTATCTTTGCATTGGTTGCTCTTGCTCTTTCAATCTATTTCTTAAGGGCATTTGAAGAGATTCGAATTCTCTTGTATATTGGAAGTGCTAAGATATTATTCAGCGTATTTGCTGTTGAATGGTATTTTACAGGTACTGAAAATTTTAGGTATATCACTATCCGTAGCTTGGCAATCAAGATTTGTTATGTGGCGTTGGTGTTTATATGTGTAAAATCATCTTCGGATTATGTCTTATATTTTATACTGACTATTGGCTCGGTAGTGGTGAATAGCATAATCAATTTTATCTATTCCCAGACTTGTGTGAATATGAAAATGGGCCAACTGTTCTCTAAAACATATATTGGCCAGAATCTGAAGTTGGGAATATACTTTATTATGTCGTCTATGTACATTACGTTTAATGTGATGTATTTAGGTATAGTCTCAACTAATGAGCAAGTTGGATTCTATTCAACTTCTGTAAAGTTGTATTTCATCATTCTCAGTCTCTTCTCTGCTTATACAAACGTTATGTTGCCAAGAATGTCGTCTTTGGTGGCAAACTCAGACAAAAACCAATACATTAGGCGTATTAATCAATCGTACTATCTTGTTGTCAATACTGCGATACCGTTGATTGTTGTCAGTATGTTTATGGCGCCAGGCATAATAGAGATTGTCTCAGGGAGTGGATATGAGGCGTCTGTACTGCCAATGAGAATACTGATGCCGGCAATGATACTTGTATGGTTATCGCAAATTATAGTATTTCAAGGATTGATTCCTTTAAAGAAGGATAAAGTTCTATTGATAACTTCTTTCATAGGAGCATCAAGTTCAATATTATTAAATCTTTTGTTGACTAAGAAATTAGGTGCCATGGGTTCGGCAATAATATTAGTCAGTTGCGAGGTCCTTGTAACAAGCTTTTATTTCTATACAATTCGAAGATTGAATATAATTCCATTGCCCAGAATTAAGGGAATAGTCGAGGGATTGGTAAGGTCAATACCATATATTATAGTTTGCGTGTTAACCCTTTGGTTTTTGGATAGCCATGTCCTCCAAACAGTTGTTGCCGGAGGTGTGTCTGTGTTTGTCTTTGGGTTGGTATTTAAGTTAAAAATATTGCCTGGCTTGCGTAAGATTTAATGCAGACGGTTGCGGCATATATTATCCCGGCGATTCTAACACTATTAGGAATCGCGCAATATGATTTCAGTCATCATAAGAAGGGAAAGAATTTCCTTTGGCTAACCTTGTACTTATATCTCATAGTGGTCATGGGATTTAGATTTGAGGTTGGTGGAGATACCCTTACATACATGAGCTGGTTTGAATGGGCTCGGGATTTACAGCATTGGACTCCGACTGATATATATGAACCCGGATTTACGATAATTGGGGCTATTGTGAAAAGTTGCAACGGTGAGTTCTATCATCTTCAGCTAATTCATGCTGTCATTCTAAATACATGTATCTTCATATTTATATCGCAAAATACGAGATATAGATTTTCAGCCTTACTAATGGCTTTCCTTACCTATTATATATACTTCTCGACTGAGGTAATGAGAGAGTCGATTGCAGTATTTATTTTCACGTTTAATTATAAATCCTTTTTAGAACGTAGATGGAAAACATACTATATTGGGGTGGTAGTATGTATGTTTTTTCACTTGTCCTCGTCCTTCCTCTTATTGTTACCCTTACTAAGAAATCTAAAGTTTAACAATAGATTTCTTATGGTCATAGTCGTTGCTTGCTGCATTTTTTATGTAATGAATCCCATTATATCGTTGTTGGATTCCTTTGTGCCAATCATCGCGGATAAAGCTAAATCATATGGACGCCATACATATGTAGGCTATTTTTGGGTTGGAATGAGGGTTATACAGTTCTCTGTTATTCCATACTTTGTTTTATATTTGAATAAGAAGCACTTTAAAACAGAGCTTAAGTTTGAAAGTGTTTATCTATATATGATTATAATAGGTATGGGAATGATATTTATACCCATTATCTTCCAGCGCTTTACTAATTATTTTTATCCTATGTTATCGCTGTCTATGGCAGACTTGATATGTAAAGGATTTAGCTCTTTAAATATAAATAAAAAATGTATGTCAGCAGTACTATCTTTAGTAGTTTGTGTTGGCTACGGCACATATTTCATATACTTGGATTTTTATGAAATGTGGGTTCCATATTCCTGGGTATTTAATCCAATTCAATATTCGGAAAGATATAAGTTTGCAAATGGAGGAGAAAAATAATAAGGTGGCAATCTTAATGGCGACCTACAATGGAGAGGCATACCTCCCTGCTCAATTAGATAGTATTCTTAATCAAACTAATGGAGATTGGGTACTATACATTAGAGATGATGGGTCAACTGATTCCACTGTTTCGATACTGTGTCAATATAGTTTATTGAATCCCGGCAGAATCAAGATATTAGAGGATTCTATTAAACATAGGGGTGCAAGGGATAGTTTCATGTTTTTGCTATCAGAGATAGAGGCAGACTATTACTTATTCTCAGATCAGGATGACATTTGGCTTCCCTCGAAAGTGCAGATGAGCATAGATAAGGTCAAAGATTTGGAGCAAAGATATCCTAATCTGCCAATAATGATTCATACTGATTTGGAAATAGTAGATGGTAACCTTAATAGAATATGGCCATCATTTTGGAACTGGAGAAAATTTAATGTGGACCTTAACAAGCATTTTTGTTTCGCTCCATTTGGTAACGTATTTACCGGATGCACTATGGCCTTTAACAAAGAGTTAAAGAGGTATTGTTTCCCAATGCCGGATTTTGCAAAGATGCATGATGAGTGGATTGGGCTGGTTGCAACAAAATATGGAAAAGTTGATAACATAAAGGTACCCACTATCAAATACCGTCAGCATGGAGAAAATGTCTGTTCTATAGGAAAGAAGAGAACATTTAAATTTAGAGATATCTTTAAAAAGCCGATATGGTATGCTCAAATTCTACCAATGCTCGAATACTTAAGCTATGGAGGGATGGTAAAAGCGTTCAGTTGTAAATTCTTTTACTCTTCCTACAGACGATTTTTTCATGATTAATAATGAGTTACGGCTTGATAGGGAATGTAAACTGTAATGTTATGGAATTATCAAAAGATAAAATAGCGGGCATTTGTGTCACCTATAATCCCTCACAGGAGATACATAACACATTGGCTGCTTTGAGTAGGGTTCTGGAATTTGTGATTGTAGTTGATAATTCAGACTCGAAGGAAGAAAAAAAGAAATTGGAGGCTATTTGTGGTAATTATGAGAATGTCAACTTAATAGATTTAGGAGAAAATAAAGGAATTGCATATGCCTTAAATAGAGGATGTGAAATCGCTTTAAAATTAGGATATACTTGGGCTCTAACATTAGATCAAGATTCTATTTTGCCCGGGGATACGATAGAGAAATACATAAATGCATATAACCAACTAAGTAGGACCGGAGCTTACGAAATCGGTATGCTTACATGCGATATGTCAACATGGAGTACTGAAAATGCTCTAGATTTTGAGGAGGTTAAGCAGTGTTGGACCTCGGGTGCACTGATGTCTTTAGAAACCTTTAATAAGGTAGGCGGTTTTGATGAAAAGTTATTTATTGATGCTGTTGATTTTGATATGTGTCTTAAATATCGCTCAGAAAATCAAAAGATTATTAAAGTAAACTCTGTGCGGCTTAAGCATTCTCTTGGAAGGACAAAGGATGTAAAAGTACTTAAGAAACATTTATTTTACGTAACGAATCATAGTGCCTTAAGGCGGTACTATATGACAAGAAATGGTTTTTATATATCAAAGAAATATTCGAACCAATATCCTGAAATTAAAATTGGGGTAAGCAAATTAGTAAAAATTATTTTTAAAATACTATTATTTGAGACGGATAAGATGGAGAAATTTCGATATATGTATAGGGGATATATCGATTACAGGAATAACAAGTTCGGAAAGTATCAAGCCTGATAGACTTCAATTACTAAAATGATTAAAGACTATTTGAGATGATTTCTGTGTGCATGGCCACTCATAACGGGGAGCGGTATATAAAGCGCCAATTGGATTCTATTCTTAGTCAAATTGGCCCTACAGATGAAATAGTAATTTCGGACGATGGTAGTACTGATAGAACTAAAGACATTATTTATCAATACGCTGATAAACGCATAAAATTTCATCAGTTTAGTCAACCTCGAAATACACTCAAGCCAACCTTGAAGGGTATGTTGTATGCCAGTAGAAATTTTGAAAATGCATTGAAGTTTGCTCATGGTGATATTATCATTCTATCCGATCAAGATGATATTTGGTATCCAGAAAAGGTTGCGGTACTAACTTCGCTTCTTCAATCTTTTGATATAGTGAAACACAATTATAGTAAAATTGATGGTTCGGATAAGGTGTTGAAGCATATGGTCTATGATTCAGAGAAACAAACAAATCGAAAGATTGGCCATTTATTAAAATATTTGCCCTTTAGAGGGTGTTGTATGGCTTTTAAAAAATGTGTGTTGGATGCAGCTATCCCTTTTCCGAAAGTATGTTTGCAGCATGATACATGGATAGGGATGATTGCATATTTGAACGATTTCAAATATTTCTATACTGAAGAACCATTGATTTATCATAGAATTCATGGGGAAAATGCAAGTGAGTTAAGTGAGCCGAATTCGATGGGATATAAAGTTTGGTATAGATTTAAGCTATGTCTTCAGCTTTTAAAACACATTATGGGCTACAGTAAAAACAAGCACCAATAAACAAGATATATGAATAGATATTTGAAAGCATTTCATAAGTTGGTATCTAATCTTGACGCCATCTCCGCCAAATATGCTAAATCAAAAATTTGGTTTTTGATAGATGCTCTATATGGTTATATCCGTTATGGAATTACTCCTAATGAATATGTAGGTTTTGAGTTTTACAAAAAGTCTAATATCGAGAGAAAACGATATTTCACAAATAGAGACCAACATAAATATGAATCACGTTTCAATGATCCAAAAGCTTCTGACTCTTTTGATAGAAAAGAGATTACAAATCAAGTTTTTTCTAAATATGTGAAGCGAGATTGGTTATATACTGGTGATGCATCGGTATCAGAAATAAAGGCTTTTATTGATTCCCATGAAAAGGTTATTGTTAAACCAGTGGGGATGTCTTCCGGCAGAGGTATTTTTTCACTGTCTAAAGCTAAGGGTGAAGGTTTTGAGGAATTCAAGCAAAGATTGGATGTGAACGTAGAGACTTCAAGTGAGTTAAAAGATGTACTTATTGAAGAATTCGTAAATCAGCATCCTAAATTGAAAGAATGTAATCCAAGTTCAGTAAATACCATTAGAGTGTTTACAGTTGCTGACAGAAATCAGAATCTGACTATTTTAAGCACTTGTCTGAGAGTGGGTGGGGCCAACGCAGATGTTGACAACTATCATGCAGGAGGAGTTGCTTATCCGATAGATTCTGAAACAGGAATAGTATTTGGTGCAGGGTATAATATAGATGGGAGAAAATTCACGGTACATCCATCTACAGGGAAATTAATGCTTGGTTTTCAGATTCCAAATTGGAATAGATTGCTGGAGGTCATAGCAGACTTAGCGACTATTGAACCGCGAGGGAGAATGATAGCATGGGATTTGGCTGAAACTCCCGATGGCTTCGAGTTAATAGAAGCAAATTATCGTCCAGGTCTAATAATAATGCAGCAGGGGGGAGGAGAAGGGTTAAAACCATTAATTCTTAAGCATTTGTAATTGAACTGATGGCGTCTATCTACAGATTGCTTTTGCTATTTTATACAGCCTTCATAGGCTATATGAAGCGAGATAAACTTCTTATAGAAAGAAATTCAATAATCTATAGGAATTCGAATATCGTAATCAGAAGCGGCGGTCATATTAGAATAGGTAAAAATTGCAGTATTGGAAGAAGAAAGAAATCATCCCTCATTGGTCTATATCATATGACTTCCCTTGTTGCGATAGGTACTCAAGCTAATATTCAAATAGGAAATAATGTGTGTTTGAATGGAGTTGCAATAAACGCAAAATCACACATTTCAATTGGAGATAATTGTAGAATAGCTTCGGGCGTCATGATTCTTGACCATAATGGACATGAAGTTGAAAGTTTGAATTGCACTGTCGGTACGGATTCGGCGCTCCCCATCCATATAGGGAATAATGTATGGATTGGTTTAAACGCTATAATTTTGAAAGGGTGTGTCATCCCAGATAATTGTATTGTGGCTGCAGGAAGCGTAGTGAAAGGAAAATTCGAACCTAATTCAATAATACAAGGGAACCCTGGAGTAGTAATTAGAAAGATCAAAATATAGAGTTGAATGGTGTTCTATATCTTGTTTAGACCGCCAAGCTTCAAATACTGAAGGCTATTAAATTTATTCAGAATGAAAAAGTATAAAATTGGATATACAACAGGAGTATTTGATATGTTTCATGTAGGGCATTTGAATATTCTTAAACAAGCTAAAAATCAGTGCGAGACTCTGATTGTAGGTGTTACAACCGATGACTTATGTTTTAAGAGGAAGAAAAAATATCCAATTATCAATCAAGATCAGCGAAAAGCTATTGTAGGAGCTATTCGGTATACTGATAAGGTCATAGATCAGGTTGATATGGACAAAATTAGTGCAGTACGCTCTTTAGGAGCAGATGTAGTTTTTGTTGGCTCTGATTGGAAAGGGACTCCTTCTTGGATTGAATATGAGAAAGAATTTGCAAAATTAGGATGCGATGTGGTTTATATCAATCACACAGATGGCATCTCGTCAACAATTCTACGAGAAAAAATCGACAATTAAAATTGCAAGATAAAACTAAACCACAAACAATATTTCATTATGGAACAGTTGATGAATACTACTTCGGATGAATGGGGAATATTAGAGCTTCAGAATTGTATCTTAAATGTGGCTAAATATATTGACGGTATCTGCCAAAGCCAGAATATCTCATATTGTTTAATGGGTGGAAGTGCATTAGGAGCAATAAGACATTCTGGATTTATTCCATGGGATGATGATCTCGATATTTTCATGCGACCATCTGAGTATGAAAAATTCAGAGAGTATTTTATAAACCATGGAGATCGAAATGCCTATTACTTGCAGGAATGGGGAGCATCTCATGGTATGATTAGTTTGGCAAAGCTGAGATTGAATAAATCCTCTCTTATAGAGAAAGATTTAGTAGATTGGGATATACATCAGGGGGTATACGTAGATATCTTTATACTTCACGATTGTCCGGATAATAAAGTATCACGACTTAATCAGTATGTATGGGCGAAGTATATTGTTGCGAAGGGCGCAGCCAATCGAAATTATGATAGAAAGCGGGGTATAGTGGGTTTGGCATTAAAGCTATTACGCCTTACTCCAAAACGTTTTTTGTTGAACTATGCCCTAAAACAAGTTTATAAATACGATGGTAAAGAATCAATGAACTACTGCCATTTCCTCGGACGAGCCGGGATTAAAACTGGATTATATCCGAAGAAATATTTTATTGATACGAAACTGCATCCATTCGAAAAAATTGCATTGGAAGTACCCATTGAGGTGGAGGATTATCTTCGAGATCGGTGGGGGGATTATATGAAACTTCCAAATATTGATGAAATAAAACATTTTCAACATAGTTGGAAGTGGTCGGCGGTGGAGACATTTAGTGGATTTAAAGAGTCTGGAATCTATTCTGATGAAAAAAATCTTCTTGCTTAAACTTAAATCTGTGACGCTGCAATACTGAAATTGTTATGATACCTAAACGAGTAGCTGTAATCATACCTACGTATAATGAAGAGCACTTTATTGGGGCGTGCTTAGACTCTGTATTAAGTCAATCATTCCCATCTGAAGATATGGATATAATGGTGGTTGATGGACGGAGTCACGATAAAACGAGAGAAGTTGTTTCTCAGTATATCAAGAGATTTCCGAATATTAGATTGCTGGATAATCCTAAGAAAATTCAATCCGCAGCGTTCAATATTGGGGTAAGAAATTCAGAATCTCCATACATAGTGCGTTTAGATGCTCATGCTTTGTATGGACAACAATATATAGAGAATTGTGTAAAGCATTTAGAACGAAGTGACAACTATGGGAATGTGGGTGGTGTATGGATAATAAAGCCTCAAAATTCATCATTCCAAGCGCAAGCTAATGCGATTCTAAACCAACTTAAGTTTGGAATCGGAGGAGCCTCATTTCGTATAGGAAGTGGATTAAAAGAGGTTGAGACAGTTCCTTTCGGAGCGTTCCCTAGAGGGGTAATTGAGAAGATTGGTATGATGCGAGAGGATTTGCCTCGTGGCGAGGATAATGAATACAACTCTCGCATTAGAAAAAAGGGATTTAAAATATTATTGGATCCAAATATAGTTTCAACGTATTTTGCTAGACCGACATTGTGGAAAAGTGTAATACAGATGTATCGTAACGGCTTATCTATAGGGTGGTTGTTTCATATAGATATGGATTCCATAAGTATTAGGCATCTTATCCCCTTATGTTTTGTATTATCTTTAATAGTTACAACTTTAATTAGTTGTATATTCCCTATTGTCTGGTTTTTACCTCTTATTTTACTTGCAATATATTTTATTGCGGCAATAATTGCATCTGTTGGAGCCTGTCATAAGTTTGGGTATAAATACTTCTTCATTTTGCCGATTATGTTTTTTTGCATCCATATAGCCTATGGTTACGGAACAATCATAGGGTTAATGAGGAGGCCAAAGTTACATAACATAGCTTCTGATACTTAGAAGCTATTTAAACATATAGGGATAAAGTGTGAATTAAGTATAGAAATGCAATCAAAGCTAAAACGATTTTTTGATGCCGTATGCAGTGGCATAGGATTGATATGCCTAAGTCCCGTATTCATTTTTTTGTCTATTTGGATAAAATTAGATTCTCGAGGCCCCGTATTCTATCGGCAAGTAAGAGTTGGGCGTGATAATAAGGATTTTAGATTGTTTAAGTTCCGCTCTATGCGTCCTGACAGTGATAAGTTAGGGCTTATTACTGTGGGAGGTCATGATCCGCGTGTTACCCGTTCCGGCTATTATATACGTAAATATAAACTCGATGAATTGCCCCAGCTCATCAATGTGTTTATTGGAGATATGAGCCTTGTAGGGCCGCGTCCAGAAGTGAGAAAATATGTAAATCTTTACTCTAAAGAACAGCAAAGAATATTGACTGTAAAACCGGGTATCACATCATTAGCCTCAATCAGATATAGTAATGAAAACGAGATCTTAGCAGGAGCTGCCGATCCTGATAAATGCTATGTAGAGGTGGTTATGCCAGATAAACTGAGGATAGATTTAGAATACATTGACAATCCGTCATTGCTGAAAGATGTCGGAATTATTCTTAAAACTATTCTGAAGATTCTATAACCGAGGGTTGGATGGAGATGATATTGGTAGCTTAAGTTGGGATAGTGGATGGATTCTTACGCACATAGTATCCAAAGTAATTGAAATAATATGAATAATAATCGAAAAATTTCGTTTTCGCCGCCTGATATGTCGGACGCGGAGATTCAGGAGGTTGCCGAAGCTCTAAAATCAGGCTGGATTACTACTGGACCTAAAACCAAGGAATTTGAGCATCTGATTTCGATGGTCTGCCAGACTGCCAAGTATGATGCACAAGGGCAACCTGAGCATACTACCTGTTGTTTGAATTCAGCAACTGCATGTATGGAATTGGCTCTGCGCCTACTTGGAATAGGAGAAGGTGATGAGGTGATTGTGCCTGCGTATACTTATACGGCGACTGCCAGTGCAGTATGTCATGTCGGGGCAACTCCTATTATGGTTGACTGTGCTCCGGGGTCATTTGAGATGGATTATAATCAGCTTGAAGATGTAATTTCTCAAAGGACAAAAGCTATCATACCAGTTGACTTGGGTGGAATTGTTGCAGATTATGATAGAGTTTTTGAAGTAGTAGAAAAGAAGAAATATCTTTTCAACCCTTCTAATGATCTGCAAAAATTATTCGGTAGATGCATCGTAATTGCAGATGCAGCTCATGCATTTGGGGCTATGTGGCACGGAAAAATGTGTGGTGAGATTGCTGATTTTACTTCTTTTTCTTTCCATGCTGTAAAGAATCTTACTACTGCCGAGGGTGGAGCGCTCACATGGCGCAGTCGAGAAGGGTTGGACAATGAGGCTATATATTCCAACCTTCAGCTTCTTTCTCTGCATGGTCAGAATAAAGATGCCCTTTCGAAAACCAAGTTGGGCGGCTGGGAATATGATATTATCGGGACATGGTATAAGTGTAACATGACCGATATTATGGCTGGGATAGGATTGGCACAAATCAAGCGTTATCCTGAGATGCTACAGCGTCGTCGTCAGCTTATAGAAAGATACAATGTGGCGTTTAAGCCCTACCCCGTGACTGTTCTCAACCATTACGGTAATGATCACTCTTCAAGTGGACATTTGTATATGGTTAGACTTAATAATGCAACAGTAGAACAGCGAAATCACGTTATTGAGCAGATGGCAGAACGAGGTATAGCTACTAATGTTCATTACAAGCCACTTCCGATGATGACTGCCTATAAAGCAATGGGGTGCGATATAAAAGATTTCCCCAATGCTTACAATCAGTACCAAAATGAGATAACGCTACCCTTACATACACGTCTTACTGATGATGATGTTGAGTACATCATCAATAATTTTATTGAGATTATATCTAATCTCTCATAAAATGGAGCGTATTCTGCTATGCAAGCCTCGCATGAGCGGCCGCGAGATTGATTACATCAAGGCTGCGCTGGCTGAAGATTGGGCTGTGCCGCTGGGGCCGGATGTAACTGCGTTTGAGACGGAACTTGGTGCCTTTGTAGGCGCTGACCATGTAGTGGCTCTTAACGCGGGCACTTCTGCTGTGCATCTTGCTCTACTGGCGGCCAGGGTCAACTCTGGCGATGAGGTTATAGTGCAATCAATGACCTTCTGCGCTTCGGCTAATCCTGTGACATATCTTGGGGCAACGCCAGTGTTTGTTGATTCCGAGCAAGAATCATGGAATATGGACCCGGAACTGCTTGAAGCGGCTATTCTTGATAGAATCAGCATTACGGGACGCCTGCCGAAAGCGATTATTCCAGTGGCATTATACGGTATGCCGTATCAGATCGACCGTATTCTGGAAATAGCCGGTCGTTATGGCATACCGGTCATAGAGGATGCCGCCGAGGGGTTCGGCTCAAAATTTGATGGGAAGATGCTTGGCACTTTCGGGCGCTTTGGAGTCCTGTCATTTAATGGCAATAAGATGATTACTACCTCTGGAGGTGGTGCATTAATCTGTCCGGATGCGGAGTCTGCGCGAAAAGTGATGTGGTATGCCACGCAGGCGCGTGAGGCTTATCCATATTATCAGCATGAGGAAGTGGGCTATAATTATCGCCTCTCTAATATCTCTGCTTGCATTGGTAGGGCACAATTGGGCGTAGTGAAGGATTACTTGGCTCATCATCGTCATGTAGAGTCTCTATATGAGAATCTTCTTGCTGATGTGAATGGCATCACCATGCATAAGAATCCATCGGCAAATTCAGATTCCAATTTTTGGCTTTGTACGGCTCTTATTGACCCGCAGGTCCATGTCAATGGAGAGGATAAAGTATATCAAAACAATATCCAAGATGCCATTGGTGGTGCTGGAGGTGTACTTCATATGGGCGGAAATGCAACGACTGATTGTCAGCCGAATGTGAACGTCGAGGCGTTGCGTGTGGCTATGGATAAGGCTAATGTTGAGGTGCGTCCATTATGGAAACCGATGCATCGTCAGCCGGTCTTTGATTATTGTCCCGCGTATGTGAATGGTAACTCTGAATCTATTTTCAAGCGAGGTATCTGTTTGCCGGCAGGACCATATGTGACTGATGAGCATGTGCAATATATAGTGGATGTAATCAAACGGAACATATTTTATTGACAATATAGAAACTCAGCCGATAGGAGGTCATGCTCAGGCTTTAAGATATATCTATCTCTCATTTTATTCGTCGGCTGAGTTTCTTTTATTTACTCTGTTAATCAGTTGAGGTGATGGCAAGTTTTGGGGAGTTTGAGAAGGGGTTGATTCGGGAGATGCTGGGGCAGGAGGAGACGGGGGTCCGGGGACTTGGGGATCTGGTGAAGGATCGGCTGTTTGAGCAGGAGAAGGGAGCTTTTGTGATTTGCGGGCGCATTGAGGTTGGTCCGGAGGCCGGACGACGCGTCACGGCTTTGCTTGCGACGACCCATTTGCGAGAGGTGGCACGTGTCCGCGCTAAAGTTGTCAGCTTTGTTTCGCTGATGAGGTATCTGGAGGAACATCGGCTGGTGTATCTTGTCAAGCATGATAACCCTCGCGAAGAGGCGATATTTTATCAAGGTAGCCACTCGGTGACGTTGAGACTGGATGTCGTGCCTACCCAACGTCCGCGAGTTCTGGGTAATTACGCGATGGTGCTCAAGCAGGATACGCTGGACAATGGTGAGGTTGTTAAGATTGAAAAGGTGTTCGATAACTTTCGGGATGGGCAGATTAGGCAGATTTACAGCCGTGGAATTTGGAGGGATGGGGGCGAGGTGCTGGTCAACAAGGAGCTTGGCTCGCAGTTGCAGGAGGAGTTGGCGGATTATCTGTTGTGTCATGTGTATCCGTCGGTTTCGTTGGTGGATTTGGTGGCTAATGATTTTCTCTTTCCGGAGGAGCGCATGGCGCGTAAGCAGATGCGGATTGCGCAGTATACGTTGTGGGTGGCGGTGATTACTTTGTTGGTGGCGGTGGTGCTTCCGCTGTTCGGGGTGGCGCCGGTGCATGTGCTGCTGCTTGTGGGGATCATCATGGCGATTACGTTCGCAGTCGCCTATTTCTTAGGAGAAAGCGCCTCGTAGTTGCTATTCCGGGAGGTATGGGAATTCTGGGAGGCATGGGAGTTATGGGGAGAAACTTCGTTGACCGCTGGGCCCTGGGAGGGGGGCACCGTTCTTCCGTAAACACCGTTCTTCCGTAAACACCGTTCTCCCGTCAGCTCCCTACTCCCGGGGGAGCGTGCTTCCGTTGACGTGGTTGAGTGGCTCTATTTCCGCGAGGATTGCGCTCCTGTTGTTAAAAGGAGGGGATTATTTGGTGGGGTGGCGGGAATGTCGTATATTTGTGATGTTTTTTGGCTTAAGGGTTAATTGGAATCCCCTTTTGCCCGTTAATTTTTTTATAATCACTTGTATATGAAGAAACTTTTACTTTGTGTGGCGGCTGTGGCGCTGGCTTTCGGTGCGTCGGCTGCATCTAAACGTCTGGCTTCGGTGACTAATGTCTATGGCACTGAGAGCGAAAAGGCTCTCTATAAGTATGATGCACAGGGGCGCCTGGTGTCGGTAGAGAGTCCGGGAGAGACTTATACCTTCGATTATTCGAAGCTGGCTGAGAAACAACTTACAATCACTTGCAAGGATAAGGATTATCCGGAGGTCTACACCTATGTGATGACTCTCAATGATGAGGGCCTTGTGGTGAAGGGTGTTGAGTATGAGGATGGCACTCCGGATGATGGCACGTATAACTTCGAGTATACCGACGGACGCCTGACCAACTTCAAGTATATCCAGCCGGATGAGACTGAGGAGACCCGCATCACCTATGATGCTGCCGGCTCTATCGTGAAGATTGAGGAGATCGACGGCGAGAGTGCCTCTGAGTCGCGGGTGATTACCTTCGAGTATGATGGCACGAAGAATGTGGGTGGTCTGGCGCTGTATGACGACCTCTATAGCGTGGATATCGATGACTTGCAGTTGGCTGCTTTTGCCGGGTTTATGGGTAAGGCTCCGGCGGAGCTGCCGGTGAAGTCGGTATCGGTGTCGGCCACTGATAATTATACTGAAACCGAGACCTATGGCTGGACTCTTGATGCGGAGGGCTATCCCACGCGCATCACCATTAAAGAGATTAGTGAATGGAACACCAGTGAGTACTCTTATGAGTTTGGCTGGGAGGCTGATCTCTCGGGTGTGGCCGGCGTAGAGGCCGACGTGACGGGAGTGTCGAAGTTCTACAATGTGCATGGCCTCGAGGTTGGTGCCGATGCCAAAGGCTTGGTGATTGAGCGTCGTGCCGATGGCTCGGTCGTGAAGTCTATCCGCCGCTAAGCGGCGTCGCCGCCGTCGGATAGCACGACCGCGGCTACTGATTCCGAATGATATCTCAGCCGGCCCTGTTCCGCATCGCGGAGCGGGGCCGGCTCTCATCTAATGCCTTAAGCTGGGTTTGGAAGATGGGGAAGGAATTTTTAGGCGATACAAGTTTGGCAAAGTTGGTTTGGAAGATGGGGAGGGAATTTTTAGGCGATACAAGCTTGGCTAAGTTGGCTTGGAAGATGGGGAAGGAATTTTTAGGCGCGGATCATTCTCTTACTCGCTGCTGCGCAGCTCGTTGCGAGCGCGGATGGGAAGGATTAACGCGGATTTTCTCTTTTGCTTCATATGCAATTTGGATGGGGCGCAGGCACATCGGCGCTATGCGCCTTGTGGCGTCGCGGATGGTGCCGGATACTGGTCGACCTCAAGTGATGTCATCCTTTTTACGGGAGAACGAGGTGACGGGAGCACGGCTTTTACGTTCTCCCGTAAGCCTCGTTCTCCCGTGAACCCCGTATCAAAGGGGAATGCGCAGCCATCCGCGAGCATCAAGGCGCTCAGCGCCGAGATGCATCCATCCCCATCTGCGTGCAACCCAGTGCATTACACGAATAAGAATCCGCGTTAATCCCTTCCATCCGCGGCGCAGTCGCGTAGCGACAAGCGAAAAAATCCGCGCCCTTAAATTCCTTTCCCATCTTACCGATTAGGAGATATTCAGGCCCTTCCTTAACTTAACGAGGGCGCCCCTCATCCCAGGGGCTGACGCCGAGGTGAGGATACCCTTGGCGGCTCAGTTCCGGGAAGAGGGGCGCCTTAGCCCCGAGTGGACTCGATTATGCTTCGAAAAATACCGTAATTTTCCCCATTGACGCAGAGGGGCCAATGGGGAGGGATAGGGTTTACTTCTTCATGTTGAAGGTGCGCGAGGCGAGGCGATTGCCGTCGCAGAAGATCTCTACGAGATAGTCGCCGGGGGTGAGGGTGGTGTTGGTCTGCCAGTAGATCGACACATGCTGTTCTTCGTTGTCATACTCGATATTTTTCGAGGCACTCGACCCTATCGACTTGCCATCGTAGCTGAACGACGGCCCCCCCGAGAGCAGATCACCTTCGGGCGACACGATGCGCATATATATCGTCTTCGTGCCGGCAGAGGCTGTATTGTTGGGGTTGATTGTGAAGCTTGCTCCGAGAGATTTGGCTTTGGTGACCTTCTTCTCGGTCTTACCCTTCTTGTTGTAGGCCTGGAATGATAGGCCGCTCACGCTGAGTTTCTTGGCGCGCGCCACAGTCTGCGAAAGCTGCTCATTGTCGCGCTGCACGGTGGCGGCGGTCGATGCAAGCTGTTCGTTGCGCTGGTTGACCTGCTCGATTTCGCGGCGCAGCCCTTCGTTCTCCTCGCCGAGACGCTTGATCTCCTCCAGATAATGGCGTACAATCTTCTTAAGCGAGGCTATCTCACCCTCAAGCTGCTTGATGCGGGCACGGTTCTGCGAATTTGAAGCCTTCTCGGCACTCAACTCCTTAAGCAGACCCTCCACCTTCATTCGCGCCGCATTATATTGCTGCACGAGCGAGTCATTCTGCAGATAGACCTGCTGGTCCTCATACTGCGAGAAATCGGCATTGAGCTGATTGAACTCATTGGTGAGCAAGAGGCGGTCGTTGGCCAGGGCGAGCGAGTCGACCTTGGCCATGGCATCATTGGCGGCTGACGTCTGACGCGAATTATTATATATCAATATGCCCACCATAGCAATCAAGGCGGCGAATACTACTATCCCCACATAGAGGATGATTTTCTGATTCTTGTTCATGTCGATGAGAACTTTGAATTAGACTCATAGAAGTTGTTTAAACTTTTTTCAAGTGCAAGGTTAATTAAGATTTTGAGCAGGTTTCGGTTCTCGAAGAGGGAGCGATGCGGGCATCGCGACCGATGAAGAGAGCCGAAAGATGCCAAAATATTAATTAAGATTGTGCTTGAAGAAAAAATTACTTCATTTTATGTTTTTCGTAAAAAGTTTAAACAACTTCATAATCTTCTGTGGTTGCCGAATCTGATAATGGAGCCGTTTTCCCGGAACCTCAATGTCGGCAACTTTGCTGAGAGTTATTAACGTCGTTTGGTTGATTTCTTCTTTGATTTCTTGGCAGTCGACTTCTTCGAAGTACTCTTCTTGGTCGAAGACTTGGTGCTGCTCTTGGCCGATGAGCTCTTGGCGGGCACTTTCAGAGTGGCACCGGCGCGGATAGCATCCCCCTTAAGGTTATTGGCCTTGCGCAGCTCCTCGACTGTCACACCATGTTTCTTTGCGATTGTGGTGAGCGACTCGCCATTCTTGATGGTATGCTCCACAGGCTTGGCTGCCTTGGTGGTCTTCTTGGTGGATGTCTTTGCAGAGGTGGTCTTGCTGCGGCTTGCGGCAGTAGTGGAGGCTGACGAGGCTGCCTTGGTGGTCGAGGCAGCCGATGTGGCGGCATTGCTGCGGGTAGAGCTCTTTGCGGGTTGCTGGGTGTCGGCCACAGCCATTGTGGTCTCGACACGCAGTTTCTGACCCTTGCGCACAGCGTTGCGGCGCAGTGAGTTCCAGCTGCGGATATCGCTCACGCGCACGCCGTAGCGCTCGGCAATATCATTGATGGTCTCACCGGCAGCCACAGTATGGGTCACGGTGCGTGTGGCAGCCTGCAGCGAGGCATTCTCCTGACGTGGACCTGCAGCATTTCCGGCCGAGGCTGCAGCCACATCATCATCCTCATCGGGGTCGGCATGCGATGCGAGCAGCAGTCCCTCCTCGAGTTCATCGACTGCCGGGAGGGCATCCGAGGGGAGGTCGCCGGGTTCGGCATCCGTGCGGCGGGCATACTTCGATGCGTCATAGGCCAGGATATCGGCCTCGCTCATGATATATGCCTGCACCTGCTGGGCCGGAAGAATGAGCATATACTGACGCTCAGGGCTCCCCGGGATGATATCGGCGCGGAACTGCGGGTTGAGTATACGCAATTCCTCCTTCGGGATATCAAGCACCTTCGAGATCTGGTCGAAATGCACACGTGTGGATATCCCTATCGTGTCGGTTACGAGCGGACGTGTGGGCAACACGGGCGAGATATTGTGCTCCTTATAATAATTCATCACATAGTTGGCAGCGATAAACATCGGCACATATCCGCGTGTCTCGGGCGAGAGGTATTCATAAATACTCCAGAAATCCTGTTTCTTGGGATCGCCTCCTGCTCGGCGGATAGCCTTGTTGACGGCACCCGGGCCACAGTTGTAGGCAGCTATGGCCAGACTCCAGTCGCCATATGTGTCATAGAGGTCATGCAGCATCTTGGCAGCCTTCTGCGAAGAGCGGTAGGGGTCTCGGCGCTCATCCACGAGCGACGACACCTCCAGGTCATACCCCTTGGCCGAGGCGGGCATGAATTGCCAGAGACCGCCGGCACCGGTGCGCGACACGGCATTGGGGTCGAGGGCCGACTCGATCACAGGCAGATACTTCAGCTCCAGAGGTATCTGCTCAGCCTCAAGTGCCTGCTCGAAAATCGGCATATAGTATATGCCCAGTCCGAGCATCGAGGCCACCAGCGGGCGCCCGCGCTCCATATAGCGGTCGATATACTTCCTTACTATCTGGTTGAATGGCAGGTCGATCACAGTCGGGAGGTCGGCAAGACGCTTGCGTATCACCTCATCCGATGTCGACGGGTTGCCGGAGGTGCGGTAGCGGTCGTCGGTGTCGGTATAGTTTTTCATATACCATGATTCGAGCAGCTTCTTGGTGTCGGTCTCGAAGCTCTCGGGATATATGATGGCGTCGTCGGTGATCGATTCCTTGAGGTCGAGCACGTTGTTGTTTTTCGGCGCAGCCCAGGCGGCCGCTCCGGAGAGTCCGGCCAGCAGAAGGCTGAATATGATAAGTCGGCGTTTCATAACTTGATATGTTATCTAAGGGTCTTTGCGAGAAAGAGAGAATGCGGTGGAGAGAGAGGGTATCTGCGTGGCTACGCGGCCGGGGATGCCGTAGGCTGCCTGGGTCAGAGGCTGTGGGGAACCGTCGGGCACGGTCTTCAGAAAGTCAGGGCCCATTGCAGACCCAGTGTAGGCTTCCGGCTGAGCGAGGGGTCAATCATCACGGCCGGCGCCACATCCATCGATATATCCTCAGATATGTCGAAATGTGCCAGCGAGGCATCGACATACGCATCGAGCATACATAGCAGATAGACTCCGACGCAGCATATGATGCAGAGGTCGCGGTTGCGGCGGTAGTAATCCTTGCGGCTCTTCAGGGTCTGCGAGAGCCAGGCGGTGTCGAGCGAGGATTCATCGACTGTAGGGGGGAAGAAGTCGAGATACGACTTCGTGTCGGGGTCATCATCCATGATGTCGGAGTATGCGAGCTGATAATCCTGGTACATCCGGGCATTCCAGCTCGTGCCGTAGGCCAATCCCATATATCCGGCCACTATGATGGGGAGCTTCCAGTAGCGGCGGTTATAAATCTGGCCGAGTCCGGGGAAGAGTGCGCTGAGCCACACGGCGCGCGTGGGGTCGGGGTTGAAGGCGCGCTTCCCTTCGAGGGCATAGGGGTCATAGCCGGGGGCGGTGACGACATTGAGGGGCTCGTCGGCAGCCACCGAATCAGCGGGTGCCACCGCGGCACCTCCTGACTGAGCGGCATCGGGCACCTTTACGAGCAGCTCGGCGTCAAGCACCGGTTCACCCTCGGACGTTGCCAGCGAGTCGGCCGGAGCCACAGCGCCCCCCTGCACCTCGGAATCAGCCAGTGCGTAAGCCGGAGCCATGGCCATGCCGACCATCAATATCAATAGACTGAGCAGGCGTTTCATTTCAATTTTTCGAAGAGCTGCACGAGTTGCTGCAACTGGTCGTCAGATTCGAATTTGAGGGTTATGCTGCCGCGGCCGTCGAGGGCGCGTTTGAACTTCACCGGTGTCGGAAAGTAGTTGGCCAGCTCCTTGGTGAAGAAGTCATATTCGCGCGAGTTGGGCTGCGGCGCGGCGGGCTGAACGGCTACGTCGGGAGTCTCACCCTTCTGGATGGCGATGTTGATTTCGCGGGCAAGCTCCTCGACCTTGCGCACACTCAGTCCCTCTTTGAGTATGAGGTTGTAGAGCTTTAGCTGTTGCTTGGGGTTCTCTACCGACAGCAGGGCGCGGGCATGCCCCATATCGAGTTTGCGGTCGCGCAGACCGAGCTGGATTTCGGCGGGGAGTTTGAGCAGGCGCAGGTGATTGGCGATTGTGGCGCGTTTCTTGCCCAGACGTGCCGAGAGGCGTTCCTGCGTGAGGTCGTAGGTATCGATAAGTTTGCGGAATGTCAGTGCCACCTCGATGGCGTTGAGGTCTTCGCGCTGGATATTCTCGATGAGGGCCATCTCGGTGATTTCGGAGTCGGAGGCTGTGCGCACATAAGCGGGCACAGTTGTGAGACCGGCCATGTGTGCCGCACGCCAGCGGCGTTCGCCGGCGATGATCTGATATCGGCCGTCAGACTTGAGGCGCAGCGAGAGAGGCTGGATGATGCCGAGCTCGCGTATGGATGTGGCCAGCTCCTGCAGGGTCTCTTCGTCGAAGGTGGTGCGGGGCTGGTCGGGGTTGGCGTCAATCTGTGAGAGTTCTATTTCGTTGATTGCCGAGCCCCCGTCGGTCTGTATATCCCCCATGGATATCAGCGAGTCGAGGCCTCGGCCAAGTGCGTTTCGTCGTTGCATCTGTATTATTTCACTGTTTTGTGAGTCTCCGGCCCCTGTCGGGCCGGGGATGCTTAATCATGATTCAGGTTGGGTCAGGAGGGAGTGGCGGCACGCGGCTGGCGCTTGCGGTGGCGCTGTATCAGTTCGCGGGCGAGCTGGATATAGGCTATCGAGCCGCGGCTGTCCGGGTCGTAGAGCATCACGGGGAGGCCATGGCTCGGCGACTCCGAGAGCTTGATGTTGCGCGGTATGACGGTCTTGAAGACCATGTCGCCGAAGTGCCCCTTGAGCTCCTCATAGATCTGATTTGCCAGACGCAGGCGCGCATCATACATCGTGAGCAAGAAGCCCTCGATCTCAAGCGTGGGCTTGAGGCGCGATTTGATTATGCGTATAGTGTTGAGCAACTGCGATATACCCTCAAGGGCGAAATACTCAGCCTGCACCGGTATCACCACCGAGTCGGATGCCGTGAGGGCATTGACGGTGATTACTCCCAGCGAGGGGCTGCAGTCAATCAGTATATAGTCGTATTTATCCTTTACGGGGGCGAGCACGCGCGAGAGCACACGGTCGCGGTCGGGGCGGTTCATCAGCTCGACCTCGGCGCCGACCAGGTCGATGCGCGAGGGTATGATTTCGAGCCCCTCGACACATGTGGCGGTGCAGGCGTCGGCCGATGGATAGCCATCCACGAGGCAGTCGTAGATGCTCACCTCGCAGGTGGCCGGGTCAACTCCGAGGCCGCTGGTGGCGTTGGCCTGGGGATCGGCATCCACGAGCAGCACATGCTTCCCCTCCTGGGCCAGAGAGGTGCCGAGATTGAAGGCTGTCGTGGTCTTCCCGACGCCCCCTTTCTGGTTTGCTATTGCGATAATTTTTCCCATACTGCAAATTAACAAAGATTCGGTGACTTATCAAACTGAGATTCCTTAAAATCTCTTAAAATCCACCTTAATTATGGAATTTAGTCACAATATCATCGGTTTTTTTCTCATTTTCCCTCTCCAGGCTCTCTACTGCGCGCCTGAAGAAGATAATGAGCAGGGTGGCGGCCAGCATGAGCGCCACCGAGAAACTGTAGTAGACTCCGATGTTGTGAAGGTCGAAGCCGCAGGCCATCAGCAGCACCACCGGACACCCTACTACCAGATATGATAACACGGCCACCCATAGCAGGGGCTTGACGCGGGCGGTGCCGCGCAGGGCATTGGCGTAGGTGAGCTGCACGGCATCGCCATACTGATAGAGTATCAGGGGGAGCAGCAGCGGCACCGTGGCTGCCTGCACAAGCACATCGGGGGTGAAGAGGGCCACGAGCGGATGGAAGAAGAGCGCAAAACCGATTGAGGCCAGTGTGGCCAGAATCAGCGTGAGGTGCAGCCCGGCGGTGGTGATGCGGCGCACATTGCCGAAGTCGGCGAGGCCGGTGAAGTTGGCCACTCTGATTGATGTGGCGACTCCGAAGCCCATATAGACCATGAAGCCGAGTTGGGCGATGGTGTTGACCACCTGATATGAAGCGAGTTGAATCTTGCCAAACCATCCGCTCACTATGCCGCCGAAGCTCCAGAGCAGACACTCGATGCCGCTCTGTATCATGACCGGATATGAGGTGCGCCACACTGTGCGGCAGCGCTCGCGATGCTCTTCGCCGCGGGCCTGGTGCCAGCCATTCACATAGGGGCGGCGTTTGCGGCTGAAGGCGTATATCAGCAGTATGCCCGACATGGCCACAAGGCGCGCCACAAGTGTGCTCACGCCGGCGCCGGTAAGTCCGAGGGCCGGCATACCGAGATGTCCCCCTATCAGCACCCAGTTGCCGAATATGTTCAGGGCGTTGGAGATGATGATGAGCCACATGGGGGTGGCGGTATCGGTGCAGCCGTTGGAGGTCTGCTGGAAGGCATTGAAGATGGCCATCGGCATAAGGGTGCAGAGCATCACGAGATAGTAGGGGCGCACGAGCGGCATAAGGTCGGGCGACTGCCCCATCTTGTCTACAAAGAAGTAGACGCCGCCAAGTATCGTGGTGAAAGCGGCCGACACCATCAGATTGGTCACGAATCCGGCCTTGAGCATCGCTCCGACACCGGCGCTGTCGCCACGGCTGTAGAGGCTGCCTACGAGCGGGGTCAGTCCGGCCGAGAAACCGAATTGCATCACTATCGTCACCATGAATATGGAGTTGACAAAGGCTGCCGCGGCGAGTTCCGACGTGCCGCAGCGGGCCACCATCATCGTGTCGGCAAACGACACGACAATCATGCCCAGTTGCGTGATCATCACGGGGAGGCCGAGGCGTATCAGATTCTTATACTCAGCCTTATAGGAGGCGCGCGGCCTGACAGCCGCCCACCCTCGCGCTATTCCTCGTAAAAGCATAGTCTGTGATGGAATGGAATGATTTGACTTCGGCCGGCAATCCGCTCCGAAGCTATTCTTTGAAGTTGTTTAAACTTTTTTCGTAAAAAGTTTAAACAACTTCTATGCAAAGTTCGGAATTTATAATCATTCCACCAAATCCATACCCATATTAACCCCAAATCCATACTGATATTAATCGGCGGCGGGGGTGATGCGCCGGCCTGGTGAGGTATTGATAATCAGGGGGACTGTCTCGGAGGTGACCACACTGGTGTCGAGTCCGTAGGCACGTTCGTCGCTGACTCCGAGATGACTCAGCACCCGGTGCAGGTTCATAAGCCGGGTGGTGGCGGGCGGGCAGTTGCTGGAGGGTGAGAAGACGCGGTGGATGACGATGAAGTGGAAGTCGCCGGGTATGCCGCGGCTGGCAAGCGAGGGATAGCCGCTCGTCAGGCTCAGATGGCCGCGGGCCACAAGGTCTTCGACTATCTGGCGCAGATAGACAGTCACTTTGGGATCGACGCGAAATCCGAGCCGCATCCGCACATCATAGAGTGTGCCGGGTATCACCTCATCGACATCATATTCGAGCGTGTCGGGCGAGTCGGTGGTGACCACATGCACCATCCAGTAGTGGTCGGCGCGTTTGGGCAGCTTGTTGATGATTGAGTATATTATCTTGCTCTCTACCTGGCGGGGCTCTGTGGCGTCGGAGAGATAGACGAGGTTGGAGGTGAATTTCGGTATCTCGCGGTCGGCCTTGAGGTCGGTGATGATGTCGGTGACATCGTCGAGGCTGCGGAATTCTATCATGCTCCGGCGCAGTCCCACCCCCTTGCGCCAGCCTATCATCACGAAGCATACCACTCCGGCTATGAGTATCGTAAACCATCCGCCATGGGCGAACTTAAACATATTGGCCACAAAGAAGCATCCCTCGAGCGCACCGTAGATAATCAGGAATATGGCCACCACCCATTTCGGCGCACCTTTGACGTGCAGGTATATTGCGAGCAGTATGGTGGTCATGAGCATCGTGATGGTGATGGCAAGGCCGTAGGCGGCCTCCATATGCGATGATGTGCGGAAGAGCAGCACCGTCACAAGGCATCCGGCATAAAGGGCCCAGTTGACGGCGGGCACATAGAGCTGACCGCGGTGCTCGGAGGTGTGTCTGACACTCATGCGGGGCCAGAAGCCGAGACCCATCGCTTCGTTGAAGATGGTGAAGGAGCCGCTCAGCAAGGCCTGGCTGGCTATGATGGCGGCCAGGGCCGACATGATGACGCCGGGCAGGATAAACCATCCGGGCATTATGCCGTAGAATGGATTGCGGGCCAGCGCCCCCTCACCCTGACTGATAATCCAGGCTCCCTGACCGAGATAGTTGAGGATGAGCATTATCTTGACGAATATCCAGCTGACGGCGATATTTTGCCGGCCACAATGCCCGAGGTCGGAGTAGAGGGCTTCGGCGCCGGTGGTGCATAGAAAGACAGCGCCGAGCACAAGAAACCAACCGGGATAATCCACCAGCACCTTCACCGCGTACCATGGGTTGAAGGCCTTGAGCACTGCCGGATAGAGATGTATTGCAAGCGTGCCCATCACGCCGAGCATCAAAAACCATACCAGCATATAGGGGCCGAAGAAGCGCCCGATTTTGCCGGTGCCGGCTCGCTGCATCAGGAATATGCCTGATATTATGAGTATTACGATGGCCACTATCGGCAGGCCGGGGTCTATTACCGTGAGGCCCTCGATGGCGGAGGTGACGGTGACTGCAGGTGTGATGACACCATCGGCTATCAAGGTGGCGCCCCCTATGGCGGCCACCACATATAGCCAGCGGGCGCCACGACTGCGCAGCAGCGAGAATAGCGCCAAAATACCCCCCTCGCCACGGTTGTCGGCCCGCAGGGCGATGAGCACATATTTCACAGTGGTCTGGAGGGTAAGGGTCCATATCACACATGAAATCGCACCGAGTATGTAGTCGGCATCGAAGTGCGGATTGGCTCCGGTGATGGCCTTCATCACGTAGAGGGGCGACGTGCCGATGTCGCCGAAGACGATCCCCATCGTCACCAGCAACCCCATCGCCGTGAGCCGGTGCAGCCCCGACGCTCCGCTATGTGAAGTCTGAGTTCCCATACCTCACAAAACGCCCGCGCCCGCCCCAAAGTTCTCCCCCACCCAACAATCCTCCTTCAACTAATTTTCGGCGCAATACAAGTTTCAGTGATTTTCGTGAGAGACTTAACAAATATTGAGTTATCTTTGCGACATGAAGCGCTGTATTCTTATTTTTGCATCTGTTATGGCTCTGGCCCTCTCTTTTGGGGCTGAGGCAAAGAGACTGACCCACCGCACTGACTCGCTGCTGCGGCAGCTTGACGTGGCCGTAAGGGATGAGGCTGAGGCATCGGCTGACCGACGCCGGCGCATCGCGCGTTCGATAACCAACCTCCATAATGCCGCCACCGATTCTGACCGCTACAATGTATACCGCACTCTTTATAGCCTCTACCGCTCCTATTCGGGCGATTCTGCCCGCTGGGTAGCCGAACGCCGCCTGGAGGCAGCCGAGGCCACCGGCAATCATGCGCGCATTCGCTCGGCGTCGATGAATCTGGCCGAGAGCTATTCGCTGGCAGGCGATTACAGCGAGGCACTGCATATTCTCGACACTATCCCGCGCACCGACATCCCCGACTTCCAGAAGAAATATCTCTTCACCCTCTACCGTACCATCTATGAACGGCTCTCGAAGACCGATGCCATTAAATCTAACATCATTATCTACGACCGGCTGCAGCGCGCCTACACCGATTCGGCTCTGCAGGTCACTTCGAAGTCTGACCGCGATTACAACTATCTCATGGCCTCCCGGCTCATTCTGGCCGGCAACGCTGATGAGGCGCTGAAGTATCTTGACCTCCCCGATTCGCTCTCTGCCTCAGGCCGATCAAGAGTGCTCAATAAGCGCGCGGCTGCTTTCCATATGCTTAATCAGAGGGATGATGAGATTGAGGCACTGGCCGAGGCGGCGCTGGCTGACCTGAACGATGGTCTGCGCGACTATTCGGCGCTGCCGTCGCTCGCGCAGCTGCTTGACGAGCGCGGCGAGTCGAGCCGTGCGTATTCCTACATTCGCCGTGCCCTCGAGGATGCCCGGCTTTGCAATGCCAAGTCGCGCACCACCGAGGTGCTCGAGCTCATACCCCTCATCGATGCCAGCTACGCCGAGGCCGACCGCCAGCGCATTGCCTGGCTATATGCACTGCTGGGTGTGGCCGTGGCTCTGGCCGTGGCCTTGAGCTTTTCTCTCAGAAGTCTTTCGAAAAGAAACCGCACCATCCATGAGGTGAATGAGTCGCTTAAACTCTCTAACCGACAGCTCAATGATTCTAACCTGCAACTCGAGGCCACCAACCACCGGCTGGCCGAGGCCAACCGAGAGAGAGTGCGCTACATCACCGAGGTCTTTGACGCACATAGCGGCTACATCAGCCGCATGGCCTCGCTGCGTGGCAATCTGCTGAAATTCCTGACATCGTCGCAACCGGCAAAGGCGCGACGCCTTCTCGAGGCCGAAGCGGCCGAAGAGCAGGAACTCAAGGAACTTTACACCCGTTTCGACACCATATTTCTGCGCCTGTACCCCGATTTCATTGAGGCCTACAACTCTCTGGTCCGCGAGGAGTGCCGGGTCAACCCAAAGTCGGCAAGCCTCACCTCCGAATTGCGTGTACTGGCATTGATGAAAATCGGCGTGCGCCGAAGTTCCCGGATAGCCGAACTGCTGCATTATTCGCCTCAGACGGTGTATAACTATAAGTCTACTCTGCGCGCCGCCATGACCGACCCGGCGGCTCTCGACCTATGGCTCGACAATCCGATGCCCTGAAGGCACCATGCCCCATCAGATAGGCGTAAAAAAGGGTCGCATAGGCCAAATCACACTCTAATCTATTGAAATCTGAATCTACTTATTTGGGCGCAGAGCAGAAAGCCATCTATCTATATACGTGCATTTTACAGATTTCTAAAATCTACTCTCACACTCTACTTGCTATTGCGGCACGCAGTCGGCGCATATAACTTTGCGGCATCGGAATCTTCCGACAAAGTTGTATGAACTTCGACTGAAAAACCTAAAAAATCCAATCATGGAAATGAGAAAACGTCTATCCACACTGGCATTCGGCGCCACAATGGCCATCTCGGCCATGGGGGCCACGCCCGACGGCTACCGCTTCTACTATAATGTAGGCGACCAGTCTCTGAACGAAGATCCAGAAGTGGTCTTCACTCATCTCGATTCGTTCACTGACGCGAATGGCAACACGACCGCAGTCTTCGCCGGCATCAAGGATATCCCGGCAAGTGTCAACAGTGGCTACATTTATTGGAACATCGCTCCGGTCGATGGCGAGGCCACCGGCGATATGCTCTTCGATAGCCCCAAAAATGTATCCTTCTCAAGCAAGAAGAGTAAGGAGAGCTGGCTCCGCGTGGTCGTATCTGACGCTGATGCGGCTGTCGACAGCAAGGCGGTGTCATCGGGGGGCTTCCGCGCCTACACTGCCGACGGCAATGTGACAATGACCCCCGCCTCAGGACATAAAGCCACCGCCTCGCTCACCTTCTCCGGCACCGACAAGACTTTCTGCATACACTACGGCAGCGTCAACTCCGAGTCTGACCTGGGTGTGCTGACCCACGACATCGCTGTGAGCGCTACCTGCCTGGCCGCCGACATCACCTATGACTTCCTCACCAATGGCGTCAGCATCAACGAGACCAAATGGGGCTCACCCTCAATTGATGCCGGCATCGACCCTGAGCCCGAGGATTGCGCCCGCTGCTTTGCCGAGGATACTGAGGCCAAGACCATCACTTTCATCATGGACAACCGCCTGTGGCGCCAGTCAGGTATCAACCGCATGGAGGTGCGAGGCTCATTCAATGGCTGGGGCTCTGACCCGCGTTATGCCATGAAGCATGATGAGGAGCGCGACATCTGGTATGTCACTCTCCCCACTGCCGATGTGAATGTGCCGGGCAATAGCGGCCAACCGGAGTTCAAGTTCGTGTCCAACAGCTCGAACTATCTCGGTGGCACCGGCAAATCATTCATCCCCGAGGGCTATATCTTCCTAAATGGCGACAATAATAATATCATCGTCTTCGCAGCTGATGATTTCGACCTTATCAAGGAGAACAGCCGCACTGCCAATGTGCTGAAAAGTGTAAGCGATTTCGACCTCACCACTGAGGCCGGACAGGAGGAAATCTCCAACTTCCGCCGCGTGCCGGGCACTATGAACCTCTACCGCTCCTACCACCCCTACAAAATCACCAAATTATCTAATCCCACCGAGCCTTACCGCATGAAGTATGTGGCCGAGTTAGCAGCGGAGCATGGCATCACATGCGATATCTGCCTGTCGGAGAATGAGGAGCGGAATCTCCAGTCGTTCAACATCGCCGGCACACCCTATCAGGAGGCTATACCGGCCTATTATCAGGATATCATCGACAATGGCAGAGTGCTCTATGTGGGTGCCACCTCATCTGTGCCCACCTACAATGTGGTCTACTACACCCCTGAATCTGCCACATTCGGCAATTGGGTGAAGGAGATTGTGGAATTCATCATTGATGACCGAAACCCCGGCCCATTCGAGATTCACTGCCGCATCGGCACCGACCGCACAGGTGCTTTCTCAGGAGTGCTTGCCGCGCTCTGCGGAGCCACCTGGGACCAGATTGCCACTGACTATCAGCTCACCAACCGCATGGGCATACAGGAGTTCCGCGACTATCATCTGCTGCAGTATGGCTTCCAGAAGCTCCTTGGCGTAGAGGATATCCATTCTGTGGCCGATCTCCAGTCGGCAATGCGCAACCACTTCGTGTCAAATGGATATCTGTCGGATAACCAGATTGATATGCTGAAGGCCAAACTCGCCGGCCCTCTCTCGGGTGTGGCTGAAGTGGAGGAGGCAGCCAACACTCCTGCCGTGCTCTACGACCTCCAGGGCCTCCCCACATCTTACACTCTCGACAATGCACCGGCCGGAATCTACATCGTGGTCGAGGGTGGCAAGGCGCGCAAAGTGGCGCTTTGATTGCGAAGTCGCCGAATTCTACATCAGTATCTCTCCTAATGCAACCATAAACGAGCATAAATAGGTTAATAAAGTAAGCAGGCGGTCTGCGGCGTTATCATCTTCAGAAAGACGTCGCAGACCGCTATGTATTTTGTTGAATTTCCGGCGGATATAGTGCGTATGCTCTGCTATGCAGGCTGCCTCAGCGGCTGCGCTTCCAGCGGTTGTGGCTCCAGAGCCAGTATGGGGGATTGCGACGGATGGTGCGTTCGAGCATGCGCAGGTATTCTACGGTGAAGGGATTCTCTTCGCCCTGCAGCCCGGCGGAGGGGAGGATTGGGCGGAGGGTGAGGTGGTAATAGCCGCGGCGCCGGGGCTCGACATCGACATAGATGAAGTCGGCACCCACTTTGCGGCCGATGACTTCGCCGCCGTTGACATAGGGTGTGTCGATACCCATGAAGTCTGTCCAGTGCTTGAGTTCGGGGGTGAAGGGGCGCTGGTCTGCGATGAAGCCGCAGATGAAGTTTTGTCCCTCACGCTTGAGGCCGAGCAGATAGCGCACGGTGCGGGCCATCGGGATGTTGAGGGTGCCGAAGCGGCTGCGCAGGTCGAGCATCAGGCGGTCAAACACCTTGTCGCTAAGCGGATGATACACCTCGCACATCACCGCCCCTGGCTCGATATGGCGGGCCATGGCGGTGACCCACTCCCAGTTGCCGTAGTGCCCGAGCAGGAGTATCACAGGGCGGCTGTCGCGCAAGGGGGCGTTGATGAGCTCCATCCCTTCGACTGTGACGCGTCGGGCCATCTCCCGGTCCGATACATGAGCCAGCTTGGCTGCCTCTACAAACACATCGCACAGATGTGAGTAAAACTCACGCTCCCAGGCGGCTCTCTGCCCTGCCGATGCCTCGGGGAAAGCGCGGCGCAGGTTATCGGCCACCATTCCACGCCGATACTTCACCACTCGATAGAGCATGAATGCGGCGAAGTCGCTCAGTCCGTAAAGCAGTCCGAGCGGCAAGCGGGCCACAGTGCCGAGCGCACCGCGCATCAGTCGGTAGCGCCACCTCTGGCCGGGGGTCAATGATTGCTGGATGGTGTCGGCTGCGTTCACTCCTCTACGGGTTTGAGTTGAAGTCTGCGCATTATCCACTGCGTGAATTCCTCACGCTGGGCATCGGAGGCTTTATCAAGCGAGCTTATGCAGCCGAGTTTCAGATTGGGGTCGCGGTCGGCACGTGCCAGTCGCTTGGTGAGATAATCGGGGCGCTTGGCGGTGGGCTTGAGAAAGAGGTTGATGTTGCTGCGTTCGAGCCGCAGAAGACCGGCCTGCTCGGCAAGCAGATTGCAGAGCGAATGCGGCGAGAAGTGGTAGCGGTCGCGGAATTTTGGATAGATATTGCAGCTGATATAGCACCGGTGGCACTCATAGAAGTCCTCGAAGAGATGGCGCAGCTGGGCAGTGGGGGTATGATAGTAATAGAGTATGTGGTGAGACTCGGCGATTTTTGCCGACATCAGCATCGGTGTTTTGAAGCCGAGGATGCGTTTGCCGTTCTTGAATCGGAGGTTGTCGAGCAGTTGGGCCCAGTAGCGGTTCATGCGGTGGCCATGCAGCACCATCTTGCCGCGGTCAAACCACTCTTCGGGCTGCATCGGGGCCATGACGAAGGTGTCGTCGTTGAAGTAGATATATTTCTCGCTCAGGCCGGGTATGCGCCAGAGCATTGTCTCGATTGAATTGCAGTTGAATACGGGCAGGAATGCTTCGTAGCCGCGGAAGATGACCTTGTGGTCGACCACCTCCACCGGTATCGGCGAAGGGAAGTTGCGCAGCGTCAGCTCCAGTTCGCGCGAGGGGTCCTGGCCATCGGTGACTATGTAGATGCGGCGCACCCAGGGCATGAAGCGGTTGACCGAAGCCACCGACCAAGCCAGTTCGCCGAGATTTGAATATCGTGTGTCGCCCCCCTTGTCGTCACCTTTCACATTCTCTTTGTCGTTAGAGGCATAGAGGGCGCGGCGGCGGTTGAGTTCGGGGTCGCTGCCGTCGACCCATGTGTAGACTATATCTATGTCGGATGTCATCATATTATCTCTTTGAAGCGTTCGGGTATTCTGACCACCCGGATAAGGCCGAAGGTGGTGGGTTTGTTGAGTGCGAAGATAGGGCGGCAGAGTGTCTGCATGCAGCGCATGCGCTCTACGGTAGGCTCCCAGTCGAGGGCTTCGACTCGGCTCACACGCTCTACCGCACGCTGGCGCTTTAGCTGGTGGCGGGTCCAGCCGTTGGCCACACGCGACTCATCGGCCGAAATCTGGCGCAGGCTCTCAATATCGACCCCTCCGAAGTGAAAGAGGTAGAGGCCGGGGATGATATGGTAGTTGGTGTGCTTCACGCGGTGGTAGCCCCCACCCCACACTTTGGGGCGGGTGATGACTGAGGGTTTCGTATAGCGCGAGTGGAGCCAGCCACGGCTACGCTGGCTGAGGAAGGGGCGACTGAAGTCGGCCGGGGCCTCAGCGGGCAGATGCTGCATCACATCGACACCGAGCCCTGAGTAGCAGGGATAATCCGGCAGAGAACTCAGAAATTCGCGCAGCTCCATGCCGCAGTCCGGGTCGACGACGAGAAATTCGTCGGCATCGGTGGCAATCACCATGTCGGCCCCCTCGGCGTCCATAAGCCTTGCGGCCACATCCGACATGAAGCGCGAGCGTTTGCGGTCGGTGTCGACCACATTCCCCTGCATCTTCGGCAGCACACGCACCTGTATGCCGGCGCAGAAGTCGGGCACCTCCTGGTCTTCGCCATCAAGAAAGACACGCAGATTCTCCGCGCCAAGGCGCGAGGCATAATAGTCAACCCATTTGCGTAGAAACCTGTCGTTGCGCGCCATAGTGAGCGCCATTATCTTCTTCATATCCTTCCCGAATTTATTTGCTACAACAAATTTAGTTATTTATTTAGACAATTTTCATACCTTTGCAAAAAAAAAGATATAACCCTTTTAAAATTCACCGTAGCCCCAATACGAATCTATTACGGCCATGACACAACCGAGACCCGAAATATCCATCATTGTGCCCATCTATAAGGTGGAGCGCTATCTGCGTGAATGTCTTGACTCGATTCTTGCCCAGAGCTTCACCGACTGGGAGTGCATACTCGTCGACGACGGCTCGCCCGACTCTTCACCGGCCATATGCGAAGAATACGCAGCGGCCGACAGTCGCTTCAGAGTGATTCACCGTCCCAACGGTGGACTATCGGCCGCCCGCAACACAGGTCTGCGCGAGGCGAAAGGGCGATTCATTGGGTTTATCGATTCTGATGACTGGGCGGCGCCTGACCTTTTCAGTCGCCTTCACCATCTGATTACCTCGCATGGCACTGATATGGCCCAGGTAGGTTTCATCAACGAGTATGTGGGCACCTCGCGCCGCAAACCGCTCGTGGCCCACACCATAGTACTTGACCAAAAAGGGATTATCCGCGAGCTCGCACATGACAAGATGCTGCCGAACTATATGTGGAACAAACTCTTCCGCCGTGAGTGCATCGGCCCGGATTTCCCGGAAGGGAAGGTGTTTGAGGATATCCGTACCTTCAATATCTGGCTATCCTCTATAAAGAGTGCGGTGCTTGCACCGGAACCCCTTTATCACTACCGGCGCCGCAAGGGGAGCATCGTCAACTCAAACTTCTCGTCATCGCGCCGGGAGTATCTGCAGTCATGCATCGAGCGCGAGCGGGCCATCAATGAAGTCGCGCCGGGACTCTTCTCTCCCAGCGAGCGGTCGGCATATCTATGGCAGGCGGCAATCAATGCGGCCAAGACTGTGGCGCGGTATGAGGCCGAACCCTCGCGACGCATGCAGGTGGTGAGGGAGATAAGCGAGCTCTGCCAGGGGTTCCCGCCCCCTCCGGTGGGTGAGCTGGGCCTGAAGAAGTGGTGGCGCGCAAATCTGCTGCGCATGCATCCGCAGGCGTTTATCTCGATTATGCGGGCTGTCTTCACCACTGATTTCCACACCAAGAACCGCAACGCGCATCTCTACGACTGACCCGGGCAGCCAAGTGAGATTCAAGCGAAATCCAAAAGAGATTATTGAGGGTTTGAGGAGTTTGGAAATTGATTATTAAACAATTTTTACATAATTTTGTAATTCTATTAGGTGAATCATCATAAGAAGTTGTTTAAACAACTTCTTATGATGATTCACCGGAAATTCGACAACCTTTGCCTTATCGCACTATGAGCAATATCAAAACCAGAACCCTCGCCGCAGGCTCGCTGCTATGCGCCTCGCTGCTGGCCACTGTGCCGGCAGCCGCACAGGTGAGCCTCGACTCATGCCGCAACATGGCCTTGCGCAACAACAAGACCATACGCCTGGCTGAAGAGGGTATACGTGGCGCCGGCTACGAGAAGAAGGCTGCTTTCGCGGCCTATCTGCCCGGTATCGACTTTACGGGGGGATACATGTACAATCAGAATCAGATCGAGCTCCTGGCTGAGGATGCCAAACTCCCTACGATGAGTTTCGACCCGGCCACACAGAGCTTCAAGTATAATATACTCACCACCCCCGACGGCACACCGATCAAGGACCCCTCTTCGGGTGGCTTGATACCTACCGAAGTAGCGGTAATCCCGAAGGAGGCCATGAGCTACGATATCCATAATGTGTTTGCGGGTGCATTCACGCTGACGCAGCCTATCTTCATGGGTGGCATGATCAAGGCTATGAACGACATCACGCATTATGCCGAGAATGCCGCTGTGGCGATGAAGAATTCGGCGGTGCAGGATGTGGTGTTCGGCGTCGACCAGGCGTACTGGACAGTGGTGTCGCTCTGCGAGAAGAAGCGTCTGGCCGAGAGCTTCGTAGCGCTTGTGGATTCGCTCGACCATAATGTTCAGGCTCTGCTCGATGAGGGTATGGCCACACGCTCTGACCTGCTGACTGTGGATGTGAAGCTGAATGAGGCGCGCATCGCGCAGACAAAGGTTGAGAATGGACTCTCGCTGGCCCGCATGGCGCTGGCGCAGTTGTGCGGGCTCCCCGTGCATTCGCAGATGGTGCTGGCCGATGAGAATGGGCCGTCGGCTGCATATCAGGCAGCCCCGGTGGATGTCAACATGCCTGATGTCTATGCCCGGCGTGCCGACCTGGAGGTTATCCGCCAGAGCATCAACATCCTCGGGGGCCGCGAGCGCCTGGCGCTGGGGGCTATGCTGCCGAAGGTGGCGGCTGTGGGCATGTATTCCTTCTCTAACCCGAATGTCAACCATGGCTTCGAGAAGAAGTTCGGCGGAGGCTTCAGCGTGGGGGCCACAGTCACCATCCCTCTCTGGCACTGGGGGCAGCACTACAACCACTACCGGGCCACAAAGGCCACAACCAATGCACAGCGCCTGATGCTCGAGGATCTGGAGGAGAAGGTGCAGCTGCAGGTGAGTCAGGCGCAGTATAGCTTCGATGAGGCTTACAAGACCTACGACATGACACTCTCCAATATGGAGAAGGCTGAAGAGAATCTGCGCTCGGCGCAGCTGGGATACCGCGAGGGTGTGCTCACCACCGACGATGTCATAGCGGCGCAGACGGCCTGGCTGGCGGCTAATTCCGAGAAGATCGACGCCCAGATCGGCATACGCCTCTGCGAGGTATATCTGTCGAAGGTACTCGGCACACTTTATTGAGACCTCATCAGCCCTTTCAGGCGATAAATTAATTTTTTATAGACACTTACATATTCAGGAGACTATCTTATGAACGACAACAATAATATAGCTAATGACTCGCTGCAGGTGAGCAAGAAGGATCGGATGCTGCTAATCACTATTCTGGTGATTGTGCTGATTGTGGCCGCGCTGGCCATCGTGGGCTTCCTCTGCATCAAGCAGGGGCCTGACACTGTGCAGGGCCAGGGTGAGGCGACCGAGGTGCGCATCTCGGGCAAAATGCCGGGTCGCGTGGCTGAAATCTTTGTCAAGGAGGGCGACCACGTCAAAGCGGGCGACACGCTGGTGCATATACACTCTACACTCGTGGAGGCGCGCATGAATCAGGCGAAGGCGATGGAGACCGCGGCCTCTGCGGCCAACCGCAAGGTTGACGCCGGCACACGCACCCAGATTATCTCGGCCGCGCGCGACCTCTGGACCCAGGCCCAGGCGGCTGCCGGAATCACCGAGAAGACCTATACGCGCCTGCAGAATCTCTACGCCAAGGGTGTGGTGAGCGAGCAGAAGCGCGATGAGGCCAAGGCTGCTTATGATGCGGCCAAGGCGGCCGAGGCGGCTGCCAAGAGCCAGTATGAGCTGGCTGTGGCCGGAGCGCAGAAGGAGGATAAGGAGGCCGCACAGGCTATGGTGAATGTGGCCAAGGGTTCGGTCGATGAGGTCAATGCTCTGCTCGAAGACCAGTATCTCGTGGCCCCCTGCGATGGCGACATCACGGTGGTCTATCCGCAGGTGAGCGAGCTGGTGGCTACCGGAGCCCCGATTATGACCCTGCAGAAGTCTGACCATTGGGCCACTTTCAATGTGCGCGAGAATCTGCTGAAGGATATAAAGCTGGGCTCGAAGATGAAGGCCTATATCCCGGCTCTCGACACTACGGTGAGCCTCAACGTATATTATATCAAGGACCTCGGCACTTATGCCAACTGGCAGGCCACCAAGTCTACCGGCGACTATGACGCGCGCACATTCCAGATCAAGGCGCGGCCGGAGAAGCCGATTCCCAACTTCCGTCCGGGCATGTCGGTCATATATGAAGGTATCGAGAAATGAGTGCGTTCGGCCAGATATTCAAGCGGAGTCTGCTGCAGATTGTGCGCCGCCCTATCTATTGGGTGGGCATATTCCTGCTGCCGCTATTCTGCATCCTGTTTCTGACCTCGCTGATGCAGGAGGGGCTGCCGGTGAAGGCGCCAGCCGGCATAGTCGATGCCGACGGCACCTCGATGTCGCGCCAGATCAGCCAGCAGCTGGCGGGGATGCAGATGGTGGATGTGGTGGAGACTCCGGAGTCGTACACCCAGGGGCGCCATCTTGTGCAGGAGGGGACGATCTACGGGTTCTTCCTTATCCCGGATAACTTCGAGGCCGACCTTCTGGCAGGACGCGGCCCGGCCATCACGTTCTATACCAACATGACGTATTACGTGCCGGCATCGCTGCTCTACAAGACGTTCAAGACCACGGCGCTCTATACGAAGGCCGGCGTGGCCTCGACGGTGGCCGAGAGCGTGGGTTTCTCGGGCGATGCGGCTGCTATGCTTATGCCGGTCAACATCAATGTGCGCGGCCTCGGCAACCCTGAGCTTAACTATGCCATATATCTCTGCAATAGCTTCGTGCCTTGTGTGATACAGCTGATGATTCTGCTCATCACATGCTTCAGTCTCGGACAGGAGATCAAGTATGGCAGTTCGGTGCGGCTGATGCAGACTGCGCGGGGCTCGGTGCTGCGGGCGGTGACTGCCAAACTGCTGCCGCAGACGCTGCTCTGGTGGGTGATCGTGATCTTCATGGAGTCGTGGCTCTTCGGCTGGCAGGGGTATCCGATGCACGGGTCGTGGTGGTGGCTGACTCTGTCGCAGCTGATGTTTGTGCTCGCTTCGCAAGGGTTCGGCCTGCTGATTTTCGCGGCGTTGCCTAATCTGCGTCTGTCGCTTACGCTGTGCGCTCTGTCGGGAATTCTGTCGTTCTCGATCGCGGCGTTCTCGTTTCCGGTGCAGAGCATGTATGGGGCGGTGGCGATATTCAGCTATATCCTGCCCATACGCTACAACTATCTGATCTACGTCGACCAGGCTCTGAATGGCATAGATATCTATTATTCACGTCTGTGGTATGTGGCCTACATAATCTTCATGCTGGCTCCGCTGCCGCTGCTGCCGCGTCTGCGCAAGGCGCTGCTCCGGCCGGTATATATCCCTTGACACACACCCCGGCGCTACATTTCGCCACGCCCCCGGCATAGGGCCACCCTATGCCGGGGACGGAAAAAATATCATCCAATGAAAAAATTCTTCAAAGAATATTATCATGCGTTTATCCAGGAGATGAAGCTGGTGAAGGGGAACCTCGGCATACTCATCTTCATCTTCCTCCTGCCATTGGCCTACCCTCTGGTGTATTCGCTGATCTATAATCCTGAGCTGGTGAGGGAGGTGCAGCTGGTGGTGGTCGACAACGACCGCTCGCCGCTGTCGCGCGAGCTGGTGCGCCGCATGGATGCCACGCAGGGCACATGGGTAATCGGCTACGCTGCAAATCTCTCTGAGGCCAAACGCGCCATGCATCAGCATGATGCCTACGGCATCCTGGAGATTCCCGAAGGATTCGGCCGCAAGGCGGGGAATGCCGAGCAGGCCGAGGCGGTGATGTATTGCGAGATGTCGCTGCTGCTGCGCTACCGCGGTCTGCTGGTGAGTGCCACCGATGTGATGCAGGATCTCGGGGCCACCCTCACCACCGAGCGCATCGACAACATAGCCCCGCTTGTGGAGACTATCGCCACCGGCGACCTTATGCCGATCAACAATGTGGCTTTGGGCAATATCGAGGGTGGATTCGATTCTTTTGTCATGCCCGGCATATTGATTCTGATTCTGCAGCAGGCGCTGGTGCTGGCCATAGGCATGGCGGGGGGCGCGAAGCGCGGGGCGCCCGGGAAGTCGTTCTATATCGCGGGACGCGGAGCCCGACCCGGAGTGCTGGCCTCGATGCTGGGCGAAGGGAGTCTGTACCTGATTCTGTTTATCGTGCCGGTGATGTATGTGGTGCATTATGTGCCGCTGATGTTCCGCTTCCCGATGGAGGGTAATCTGCTCGAGGAGTTCATATTCGTCATACCCTTCATCTTCTCTACCATCGGCATGGGATTCTGCTTCCAGGGGATTGTGAAGGAGCGTGAGAGTGTGTTTGTGCTCTGGGTGGTGACTTCGGTCATCTTCCTCTTCCTCTCGGGTCTGACGTGGCCCCGCTACGCCATCACGGGCGTATGGCGCGTGCTTGCCGACTGCGTTCCGGCCACATGGGGCGTCGAGGGCTTCATACGCATGAACACCAATGGCGCCGCCCTGTCGCAGGTGCGCACCGAGTTCATCAATCTCTGGATCATGGCCGGGGCCTATCTCGTGGCCGCCTACCTCGTGCAGCGCTTCATCCAGCGCCCGGCCATCCTCGCCTCATCGCACGACACCTCCTGGGACCGCACCGCCGAATAACCCCTCCCCACCATCGTCCAATCCACCATCAGTACCCACCGGGAATGTCGGAGTGAGCCGCATTTCCGGTGGGTACTGCGCGCCTATGCTTACGGTGATGAGGCTGCCCTGATCGGATTCAAATATTTAGGCTTGAGGAAAAGATGTGTTGCCATATAGACTCTCCATTGCCATATGGGAACCTGAGCTTCAATACTATAAGAATCAACCCTATGAAGATAATAAATAAAATGGAGATACCCCAGCGTATAATCGGATTAGGGACTTCACCAAGAATATTTCTAACCTTCCCGGAGCGGATTTCGATTTTGTCGTGCGATGATTTTTCAGTCATTATAGATTTGTATGATGGATTCTATTGCGGATTAGATGATTTTGATGCGGGGTCAAGATCCCAGTTCAAGCTGATTCTTCACAAGATTGAAATATACACCTTTGCATTTTATCAGATCATCATGTGTCCCCATTTCTGCTATTTCACCATTCTCCATGACGATGATGTTGTCGGCATACTTGACGGTTGATAATCTATGGGCTACAACCACGACAGTGCGTCCTTTGTAGAATTCTGTCAGGTTCTCGACAATGTCTCGTTCATTCTTTGCATCGAGCGCGTTTGTGGCCTCATCAAGAAATATGTATTGAGGACTTTTGTAGATAGCACGCGCAATAAGTATCCTCTGTTTCTGTCCCTGGCTTAACCCCATGCCATCACGGCCAATCTTGGTATTATATTTCAAGGGGAGGGATATTACGTAATCATGGATATTAGCAATGCGTGCTGCTTTCTCGAGCTTTGCAATATCAATCTCATTATCGTCAACTGCAATATTGCGGGCAATAGACTCAGAAAATATCACCCCCTCCTGCATCACAGCACCGCACCTTCCTCGCCAACATTTCAAATTATAATCATTTAAATTGATTCCACCTATCGTGATTTTACCCTCCATAACCGGAAAGTAGCCTAACAATAATTTTATCAAAGTTGTTTTTCCACTCCCAGAGGCTCCGACAATTGCTGTAACTTTTCCTTCAGGAATATCAAATGTCACATCAGAGATAGTTTTGCGTAAGGAATGCGGATTATATTTGAAGTCTACATTGCACAGGCAAATAGACTTGTCATCCGGAATACTTGTAATGCACCGGGAATCGCCGTCTTCATCACTGCGCTTATGAATCTCATTGATTCTCTCTAATGATATTTTCACATCCTGCAATGAATAGATGAAAGCCATAAGTTGTTCGACAGGTGAGTTCAGCTGGCCCACAATATACTGGATAGCAAGCATCGCACCTAACGTCAGTTCATGGTTGATGACGGCCGTGGCAGTAAAGATTGTGATGAGTATATTCTTAATCTCATTTATGAATACGCTGCCCGCCTCCTGGGTCTGCTGCAGTTTCATCGATTTCATCTGCACATTGAATAGGTCGGCCTGTGAATCCTCCCACTCCCAGCGGCGCCGCTGCTCACAATTATGCAGTTTTATTTCTTGCATAGAGGTAATCATCTGATATGTCAGGTTTTGGTTGGTGGATTGCCTGTCAAACAACTCAAAGTCCAGAATCTTTCTTTTGGAAAGAAAGGCTGCTATCCAAATACCATACATCAAGCTGCCGGCGCAGAAGATGCAGAATATAAGCCGGTTGTAGATGAAAAGCACCGCTCCAAATACAAGAAATGAGAGCATCGTAAATATTATGCCCAGCATCTGCGTTGTCAGGAATGACTGTATACGACCATGGTCGCCCATCCGCTGAAGGATATCCCCGAGCAACTTAGTCTCGAAGAATGCCATTGGGAGTTTGAAAAGCTTGATGAAGAAGTCACTGACTAATGAGATGTTGATGCGCATCGACATATGAAGCAGCAGCCACCGGCGTATGAAGTCGGTGGCCGTGCTTCCAAGTACGATTGTCAACTCGCCAAGAAGAATCAGCCAGATGAAGTTTATATCCTCATGCCGGATGCCTATATCTACTATCCACTGAGTAAGGAAGGGAAGGATAAGCTGCAACAGACATCCTAACGTAAGCCCCAGCACAATCTGCAATAGAAGCCGCCGGTATTGTATAAAGTATTTCCATAGAAATCTAAAGGAATGTATCGGCGGCTGATTAGCCTCAATTCTATTTTCAAATTCAGGGGTGGGCTCGAAAAACATGGCAATCCCTTTATCTTCAGCATTGCTTCTGGTAGATACCCAGAACTGACGCATATCCTCAACCGAGCATTGATATTTCCCCTTGGCTGGATCGGCAATCCAGAATTTTGTGGCTTGTCGGTTGACTTTATACAGCACTACAAAATGATTCTGCTTCCAATGCAACACACAGGGCAGAGGATTCTTTGCCAGACTCTCTATTGTTAGCTTTCCAGCCGCCGTATCAAGTCCGATTGTAGCGGCTGCATCATGTATTGCTTTCAGAGAGATGCCCTGTTTTGAGGCTGCACAGTAATTTTCAAGGTCAAGAATTGAAAAATTACGGTTAAAATGCCGGCAGATCATCGCTACACAAGCCACGCCACACTGCATTCCGTCATGTTGGGATATCAATCTGAATCGGGCCATGACTTAATATTTTTGCAGCAATCCTGAATCTGAATCTCCTTTATAGAATTTTGGAGCTTCATTATTGTGGTTTCTGCCAAACGAGAAATTCCAGGAGAATAGCAGAGATACACAGTTGACGCGGTCATATACTTTATTTGTCCTTGAATAGTATACGGGTGCCGAATCAATCGTGTATTCACTATCCTTGAACACCTTGCCGAATGGCATCGCCCATTCTAATCCGATTGAAAGATCTGGAATTGGGCGATAATACCCTGATATGCTCCAGAATTGTGCGCGCGGGCGTATCAATTGTCCATCGGGCACTTGCCCCGGATATTGATACGAGGCTGAAGCTGTCCATTTGTCAAGATTCAGGGAGAGCGACGACATCCACTGGAATCGATGCCCCTCCCAACTGTACTGGCTGTTCTTACCGTTGAGTTTACCATAGATTATCATGTTCCACCAAGAGAGTTTATTGTTGCCAAGCGGATTTACTGATGCCTCAAACTGTAGAAATTTATTTTCATACGTGTCGAGATTGACTATGGTCTCAAGCATGTAGTCATCAGTCAGCAGATACTGACTGCATATCATATCGGGTGAGAAGGAATAACCGAAGTGCAGTGATGCGCTGAAGTAGCGGCTGTCAAAGCTGCCTGACAATCGGGCGCTATGGCGCTTGCTCGGCTTAAGCAGCGAATTGCCGTGATACACAAGCTTGGTGTCAAGCCACTGGTTGGTCTCACTTAACTGCGAGATTTCAGGACTCGACATTGAGAATGAATATGCAGCCCAGACGCGCAGGTTCGGAAGGCATCGCCATGTCAGCTGGGCCGCTGGTTGGGGCAGTACAATATCATAGGGGGCACTGCGCATGGTGGTGCTGACCTTTGTATACTCCACTCCAATGGATGCGTAAGCCGACAGCTTATTGTTCCAGCTACGAAACCATGTGGCATTAGCGCCGAATGTCCCGATAGATTCGTAAAATGGTGTCACAGCATCCACATATTGACCCTTCTTATAGAATCCATAGGTGGCCACGTAAAGGTATCCGAGTTTACTATAGGGCAATTGATACTGAACTTCGCCGAAGACGGCATCCAACCTTGTCTTGTAAGTTGAATAATTATATACTGCATCAGGCATATCCGCCGATGTGTATTCCTTATATGAGGAGGTGTAACCAGTGTCGTAATGCTGATAATTAACGCAGGCTATCACAGAGCCATGAGCCCCCTTGTCGCCAAGATATTTCTCAAAATAATTTGATACACGATAGAGGTTATATTTGGTATTGAGGTAGTTTTCGGCGGTAAACTCATAGGAGTCCGAGAATACATTCTGATTGAAGTTTCTCTTGTATCGGTTAAACCCCGCCTGTACCTGTAGATTGTAGAGATAGTCGAGCGATTTGTTATTCTGAAAGGTAAATGTAATCTGATTATCATCTATATCTGATGGAGAGTCAAGACCCTCTTTCGATTTCTTATAATGCACACCATCAAAATCATACTCAAGCAGCTCATCCTCACGATTCTTGTCATTATGCCTGTTACTTTCAGTGTATATCAGTGAGAATCTCGACCGCTTGTAATTATAATAGAGGGCAGCTGAATTATCCCCCCTGACTGGATAAAAGGCTTGTGAGAGGTTAACACCGATGTTACCGCCAATGATGTCAGACTTAAGAATGATATCAATAACGGTCGATACGCCCTGCGCCGCAAATCTGGCCGGTGGATTTCTATAGACATCGATTTTTGAAATATCCTCTTTGGAGATGGTCTGCAGCTCAGTTTTGCTGGCCTGCACACCGTTGATAAGAAAGACGATATCACTATTCCCTTCATAGTATGCATCCCCTGACGACAAAATCCTGAGATGAGGAATCTCATTTAGCGCTTGATACAGATTGATATATCTCTCCATGTCTGCCATCGGAATTTTGTAGGTGGTCTTGTTGCCAAACTCCTCCACATTACCCGGGGTGACCACCACCTCCTGAAGGGTGGTGTGTGGACGCACCTCGATGGTGTCAGCAAGGTGGTGTGATGAAATCAGCCGGGGAGCGCATCCGTCGGCTATAATCTCGACAGCGGCATAGTCCAGCCTTGGAATTTGCAGCACCCCCTTTGCCGATATTTTCGCATATCCCACAGAATCATTCGCAGCGTTATAGAACTTGGCCGCTCCCCCCGCAACGGGGCTCCCCGGAGGGTTACTGATTATAACTATATCCCGGGCATTGACGCATATTGCACCAATCACAGTCAATAATAAAAGTAATAATCTCATAACGGTTCCTTTTAGAAAATTAGATTGTAGTCCTCCGCCATAGGACAGCGGGGGTCAGGACATGACAGCGATTTCCCGGTTTTACGTATATCAACATAGCATACTCGCTTGCCATAAGCGTTGCGACATTGCTCAAATACCGTACAGGATGCGCACGCTGAGTCTTTATCAATCGCCGCCTGCTTGAGATGATATAAGCCGAGAGCTTTATTAGAGTTCCAGATGTCGCGTACTGATGATTTTCTCACATCTCCCAGGATATATTCGTCTGCTTCGTAAAGCATCTCACATAGGCTGCATCTGCCGTTGGCCAAAATGGATAAGGCTGTGGTATTGGCCATACAGATTTGATTTGCGACAACGTAATCCTCCACACTTTCAGTAGATTTGAGTCGGTAACCCTTATCTGATATTTTGTTCAACAGTATTGGAAACTTAAGGTCATCGCGTTTGGAGAAGGCGTAAATGTCCTTTAAGTCATCGTTGTTGACTTGCAGATTTTTGTAATGGTCTGCTTTGTAGGGAGAAAAGAACGCAGGCGTAATTGCCCACTCCTTGACCGCATCGAATGCTGAGAGGAAATTGTAGAATCCGGTTATTTGATTTATGTCGGCATTCTGTTTGGTAACTACGCTGCGAATCAATATCTTAAAATTATTTTCTCCAGCCGCACGTAGAAAATCCACTACCTTTTGCAGGTAGTTTTCCGGAGCATTGACCATTCCTTTAAGTATGGTCTCTGAATGGGAATCTAATGAGAATTGAATTTCATTGTATCCCAATGATTTAAGAAACAGTATGTCATCCGGGCTGACAGGTGTCTTTGTAGAGATATAAGGAAAATATTCCAAATCGCGCATTGATTTCAATATGGTTTTCCAGTCCTTACGTGCAAAGACGTCGCCACCTGTTAAGGTGATATTTACCACACCTTCATCGTGCAGTTCAGATATCAGCTCCAGTACTTTGCTGGTCTCCATTACAGGATGCAGTGATCTGTCAGCATAGCAATAGATGCAGTCAGTAGTGCACTGTGTGGTGGCCATGAGATTCACCGATATCGGCATCTCCGGGCGTTTTAATGTGAAGTCAGTTTCAAAATTCAAGTCATCGGCTTCCCATATTTTTACATCAACTTTGTCAGAGGATTTGCATAATAATGCAGGGGGAAGATTGATAGAAAGATGGTCGTTGATTACAAAATTCTTACATTCAAGATTATCAGTCAATTGATTGACAAAATGCCGCACAGCTTGAATGCTGACTCCTAATCTTGAGGATATATCCGCAATGGATTGTTCGTAAGGCGCATCTCCGATATGTGCCAGTATGTAGCCCATAAACGGAGGCATACAAAGTGTCTCGAAACCATTCGTGGTTTGATTGAGAATTCCTACTCGGTGTATTAGATAAGAGCATCCCTTCTCATTTCGCACAGTGTAATGTAGTGAAAGGTGTATGTACATGAGTTGGTGATTAGCTGAGTGAATTTAAGGCGGAATAGCCAAGTGATTTGGCTTTAGCTCGCCTAAACCATTCATTTCAAAATAAGCGAATTTTGAGTGTTAATATATAGATTGTAATTTATTGTATTAAAGTATGAGTTAAAGAATGGACTGCATCATACCGTAATAAAAAAAATCCTACAAAAATATAAAATTAACAGGTGAAAAGTTTAGGCGAGCTTGATTGGGGGAGTGAGTGGATTCGAACTGAGTACATTAGTTGTACTCAGTTGCGATTACATTTTCACGTGCCGGTGAGTTGCGCAGCCGATGATTTGCAGGAACAGGTAGGCGGTTTAAGACCGGTATCCACCAGCTTCTGCTCTGCTCCACTTTCGCAAACGCACTGTCCTGTGCCGGAAGATTGGTGGGCTGCAGACACACACTCGCACACTCCAGCTGTCCCGCCGACTACATCTTCCATCTCCTGGAGGAGAAGATCTTCAATCTGTTGTAGTTGCATATCCGATTGGTTTAGGGGTTAATAATGTGGTTAATTCAGGTGTAAACTTAAAAGCTATAAAGTTTCACGCCGCTAATTTAATCAAAAAAGTTAAAATTGCAAAAGAATATCAAAAAAAAATAAATAAGAAAAAAACACGACTCGTCGGTTGAACACGCTTACGCCTCTGTAATAACAGATTTATAAGTGGCAGCGTTGTGTTGCACAGCGAAGTCATGCCGAATGATTTATGACACCCTCATACCTTCGTCAGCACATCCATCCCAGGGGCATAGATTTCCGGCTGACGCCCGGGAGGAGGTGCAAGACATCTGCGACTACAAATTTATATAGCCTTAATATGTAAAAATAAATAATTGGTGTACCAATATGGTGCACTTTTGTTATATTTGCAGAAACATTAAACAACACTGACATGAGAGTAGTCACAGCAAGAGAATTTCGCGCCAATCAGTCAAAGATACTGACGGCGCCGAGAGATGGGCAATCAGTAATGCTGACATCACGGGTAGGAAACTTCAAAATTGTGCCTATCGACAGTGAGGATGCGATTATAGAACACCATTTGAAAACTGCTTTGGAAGAAGTCAAGGCACATAAGGAAGGGCACACAACACTCTCCAATGCAAGAGATGTAGTATTCTGATGGAGATAATCACAACTGAAGAGTTTAAACGTTGCGCCAAACCCTTGGCTAAACGTTACAAAAGTTTCAATCAAGACTATCAAGACTTATTGGACGAATTGGAGCGAAATCCACACTTAGGAATTGATTTGGGAATGGGGTATCGCAAGGTACGCATGGCGATAAAGTCTAAGGGGAATGGGAAATCTGGTGGAGCACGGGGTATTACCCTTGATACGTTGGAGTATGACGGTTGCCTTTATCTGCTCTTTATTTATGACAAATCAGATGTGGATAGCGTCAATCTTGAAATGATAAAGAAAATTGTCTCCGGCATGAACTTATAACGCTGTTTCGGCGCGCAGTTCGGGCTGATTTATTTGAGATTGAGCGAATTTTTCACTAAATTTGCATTTCAATGGCTTGGTGTGCGCATGGCATTTTGAGTGTCTGGCTGATGCTGACCTGCGGCGAGTGACTGATTACTCTGGCGCAGCAGGGCTTCGGACTGCACTCGGGGCATACGTGCATCGCCGGCCATACTTCTCAATCAGAGACGGTCGCACGCCGCTTGCTGCGACTGCACTCACAACTGCGCCAAGCTTCATGAAAGACCTGTTGATGTTCATACGCCGTTTCGCATGGCCCTACAAGGGTACACTCGCTCTGAGTGTGCTCTTCAACATCCTCACAGCCTTCCTCACCATATTCTCTTTCGCTTTCCTGATTCCGATCCTGCAAATGCTTTTCGGTCTCAGCACGGAGCATTATGAGTTTATCCCCTGGGGGGCCGGAAATATCAAGGATGTGGTGATCAATAATTTCTATTACTTCACCGACCGGATGATTGCCTCGCGAGGCCAATCATTCACCCTCGGTGCGCTGGCGGGGGTGCTCATCATCATGACTATCCTCAAGACCGGCACCTACTTCCTCTCTGACTTCTTCATCATCCCGCTACGCAACGGCGTGGTGCGCGACATCCGCAATGAGATGTATGCCAAGATTCTCTCGCTGCCGATAGGATTCTTCACCATGGAGCGCAAGGGCGACATCATGGCGCGCTTGTCAGGCGATGTGAGCGAGGTGGAATATTCGGTGCTGGCATCGATTCTATCTATCATCCGCTACCCTATCATGATTCTGCTCTGCCTCGGAGTGATGATATACATCTCGTGGCAGCTCACAATCTTTGTGCTCGTGCTGCTGCCGGTGGTGGGGAGCGTGATGGGATATGCGGGCAAAAAGCTGAAGGTCAGCTCGCGCCGCGCACAAGACCTCTGGGGCATGATTCTATCTACGGCCGAAGAGACAATCGGCGGACTACGCGTGGTGAAGGCCTTTAATGCCGAGCCCGACATGCGCCGGCGTTTCGGCCGCGAGACGGCAGAGTATCTGCGCATCAACAACTCCATACAACGCCGTGTATCGCTGGCCCACCCCATGAGTGAGACTCTCGGCACAATCGCCATCGCGGCGGTGCTGTGGTTCGGCGGCAGTCTGATACTTTCGGGGCATTCGTCGATTGATGCGGCTGAATTCATCTACTATATGGTGATCTTCTACAGCATCATCAATCCGGCCAAGGAGCTTTCGCGCAGCGGCTACACTATCCAGAAGGGTATGGCAGCTCTGCAGCGCATCGATGTGATATTAGGGGCTTCAAACCCGATTCAGGATCCCTCCGACCCCAAGCCACTCCCCGCCTCGGCCGGACAGCGCGGCGACATACGCTTTCGCGATGTGAGCTTCAGCTATGATGGTGAGCGCAAGGTGCTCGACCATATCAATCTCGATGTGCGCCCGGGTGAGACTGTGGCTATCGTAGGCCAGTCGGGGTCAGGCAAGTCAACGCTTGTGGACCTCGTGCCGCGCTTCTGGGATGTGCAGGAGGGTGAGATTCTGGTGGATGGCATCGACGTGCGCCATCTCAAGGTCCACGACCTGCGCTCGCTGATGGGTAATGTCAATCAGGAGGCGATTCTATTCAACGACACTTTCTTCAACAACATAGCCTTCGGTTCACCCTCGGCCACTCGCGAGGATGTGGAGCGCGCGGCCCGAATAGCCAATGCCCACGACTTCATCATGGCCACTCCCGACGGCTATGACACAATGGTGGGAGACCGCGGCTCACGCCTATCGGGTGGTCAGCGCCAGCGTGTGAGCATTGCCAGGGCAATACTGAAGAATCCGCCGGTGCTGATTCTCGACGAGGCTACCTCGGCGCTCGACACCGAGAGCGAACGCCTCGTGCAGGAGGCGCTCGAACGCCTGATGAAGGACCGCACAACCATCGTCATTGCCCATCGTCTCAGCACCATCACCAATGCCGACAAGATTTGCGTCATGCAGGATGGCCGCATCATCGAACAGGGCACCCACGCCGACCTCATGGCCCGCAAGGGGCATTACCACCGCCTGGTAATGCTTCAGTCTACGGATTAAGCGCCGATACCTCCCCCTCTCATTACTATTTTTGATAATTCAAATCTCCTTATATCCTCCTCCCGACAAGTTATGAAAAAGATTGCAATCTTAGCCTCCGGCGCAGGCACCAACGCCGAAAACATATATGATTTCTTCGCCAACGGCAACCGCGTGAAGATTGAACTCGCCATCTACGACCGCCGCAACGCCGGCGTGGCCGAAAAGATGCGCTCCCGCGATGTCGAGACGCTCTATCTGCCGGCTGAGGTGTGGCTGGAGCGCCCGGATGAGGTAGTGACACTGCTCGAGGAACGTGGCATTGACCTGGTGGTGCTGGCAGGATTCCTGCGCAAGGTGCCGCAGACTCTCACCCGCGCCTTCACGGGCAGAATCATCAATATCCACCCGTCGCTGCTGCCGGCATACGGGGGCCCGGGGATGTACGGACGCCGCGTGCATGAGGCGGTGATCGCTGCTGGCGAGACCCGTTCGGGGGCTACGGTGCATTATGTCACTGATGATATCGATGCAGGCGAGATTCTGATGCAAGAGGTAGTGGAGATTGCTCCCGGCGAGACGCCTGAGTCGCTCGATGCAAAGGTGCGCAGGGCTGAGTTCAGCCTCTATCCGCGTGCCATAATCGCAGCTTTAGGCAAACTTGACTCACAGCATGCCGACACACCTGCCGCAGCGCAAGCGGCACCCTCGCAGGCCCCGAATCCGGCTCCAAATCCGGCCCCGAGTCCAGCTCCGGCTCAACCGGCTCCGGCTCAACCCGCCGCCACTGCCGAGCCGGGCCGCGAATGGGCCGAGTCGCTGGGTGTGGCCTATGACCCCACGAAGCTCCCGCCGAGCTACCCCGGGGCCACCGCTCCGCAGCGTCCGCCACAGCAGCCCGCTGCCCCGCAGCATATGCAGGGGGGCGGCTACGGCCCCGACGGCAACCATATCCCCGCATCGTCAGATGCCGACTATCGACGCACACGCACCGGAGCGCCCGCCGCACCCCAGACTCAGGGTGATGAGAAGATGCCCCCGGCTTATCTGGTGTGGTCGGTGGTGATGACGGTGCTCTGTTGCCTGCCGGCCGGTGTGGTGGCAATCATCTTCTCTTCGCAGGTGAGTTCTAAGTTCTATGCGGGCGACTTCGAGGGGGCTAAGCGAGCCTCTGAGCGCGCCCAGATATGGATTATCGTCAGCTTCGTGCTCGGCGTGCTGGGCAATACGCTCTATCTGCCGCTGATGCTGCTCTTCGATTGAGGCAGCCGCAATACGTAGTAGGGTTAGATGACTTCGAAGTTGGCATGACCATTCTCTCTGAAGTCGTTGAAACTTTCAAATCAAACTATGCCAAACGATATAACTGAACCAAATATACCCCGCGAGGTGCTGCAGGCCAAACAGCGCTTCTCGATTATCGGCAATTCGCCGGCGCTGAATGATGCGATTCTGCGCGCCATCAAGGTGGCGCCGATCGACCTCTCGGTGCTCGTGATCGGCGAGAGCGGATCGGGCAAGGAGTTCTTTCCGCAGATCATCCACACCTCCGGGGCTCGCAAACATAAGAAATATATCGCCGTCAACTGCGGCGCCATACCCGAAGGCACCATCGACTCCGAACTGTTCGGCCATGAAAAGGGGGCCTTCACCGGCGCCGTGGCCACCCGCAAGGGATACTTCGAGGAAGCCGACGGGGGCACCATATTCCTTGATGAGGTGGCCGAACTGCCGCTCACCACGCAGGCGCGCCTGCTGCGCGTGCTGGAGACGGGTGAGTTCATGAAGGTGGGCTCCTCGGTGGTGCAGCGCACCAATGTGCGCATCGTGGCGGCCACGAATGTCGACCTGCTGCAGGCGGTGCGCAAGGGGAAGTTCCGCGAGGACCTCTATTATCGTCTGTCGACGGTGCTGATCAATGTGCCGCCGCTGCATGAGCGCGGCGAGGATGTACTGCTGCTTACCCGTAAGTTCGCCTCGGCGTTTGCCGAGAAGTATCTCACGCCGCCGATCACATTCTCTGACGAGGCCCGCCGGGCGCTGATGCTCTACAACTGGCCCGGCAATGTGCGCCAGCTGAAGAATGTGGTCGAGCAGCTGGCTCTCTTCAACGCCGGCGAGGAGATTTCGCGGCGAACGCTCCTTGAGACTCTCCCCCCTACCGAGGCCGGAGGGGCCGAGGGGCAGCATGTGCCTATGGCCGACATGCACTCTTATGAGCAGGAGCGCGAGCTGCTGTGGCAGACTCTCTTCGCGCTTAAAAGTGAGATTGCCCAGCTCAAGGAGGCTCTCGCACCGCATTCCGAGACCGACGGGCGGGGGGCATGTGCGCTGATTCCGCAGCTGCCGCCACGCACCGACAATCCATCACCTACCCCCACCCTCGAGGAGGCTGAGCGTGAGGTGGTGGCCGAGGCTTTGCGACGCAACAACGGCGATAAGAAGCGCGCCGCCGAACAACTCGACATCTCACAACGCACCCTCTACAGGAAAATCCACGAATATGGCCTTTCGGATATCTTATAAATCGGCTCATCTGCGTCAGCTGCTGCTCTGCATGCTGATGCTATGCCCGCTGCTGACGGCCCTCACCGGATGCACAATCAGCTATAAATTCAATGGCACGGCCATCAACTATGATGTGTATAAGACCATCAATATCACGGAATTCCCCATCCGCGCGGCTCTCGTATACCCGCCGCTGCAGCAGGAATTCCAGAATCAGCTGATGGATGCCGTCACCCGACAGACACGCCTGCAGATCGTGGACGGCAATGCCGATGCCGAGATGACCGGCGAAATCACCGGCTATAACCTCTCGCCACAGGCTGTAGGGGAGGATGCCTACGCCACCGAGACACGCCTCACCATCACGGTGCATATAAAATACACCGATAATGTCAACCCCTCGAACTCTATCGACCAGAGCTTCTCGGCCTACCGCCAGTTCTCGTCGTCGCTGCTGCTGATCGATGTGCAGGATGACCTCTGCAAGGAGATCTCTGAAGAGCTCGTAGACCTGATATTCAACGCCACCCTCGGCAACTGGTAGGCACCGCACGCCTGACGCGGCAGTCCCTCTCCGTGGCCGCTACCTCCAGGGCTCTCCCCCTATCTGCTTATCCGCCCCTCTCCACCCCTCTTCTCCTCTTCTCCCCCTCACCCTATCTACCTGACATCCTGACAATGATATTCAATAATTTTGAGGAGGCTGAGGCCGCCCTCGAGAAATATCCGTTCTTCGCCTACGCCGCTCTCCGCGCTGCCGAAATGGCCCCCAACCAGGCCACTCGCCAGCGCATGGAGGCATTTGCCGACGCCAACCGTGCCTCGGCACCCACAATCGCGCGCGAAGCGGAGGCGCAGCGTCACACCGGCGCCCCGGCCACACCGGCATCTCCCGGCACCGACGCCACCATCGAGACCTTCCTGCAACACTTCGACCCCGCCGGGGGCGAGGCTCCTCTCCCCTACATCCCCGCCTCGCAAAGCGATGCCGACCCAGTGGCTCCGCCACCCCCCGCTAAGCCCGAAAAGCCCGCTCTGACAGAGAGTTTTGCCCGGATTCTCATAAAAAATCGAAATTATAGCAAGGCCCTCGCAATTATTGAGGAATTAAATTTGAAAAATCCCGAAAAAAGTATTTACTTTGCAGACCAAATACGCTTTCTTAAAAAGTTAATCATCAATCAGGCCAAGACGCGCGCCCGGCAACAGCCCTGATCGCTTCCACTCGCCTGCTGACTTGATATTTATCTATAATTACTGAAATATGTATATTTTTCTCAGCATTCTAATCGTTCTGGCTTGCGTGCTGCTCATCTGCGTGGTGCTCATCCAGAAATCTAAAGGTGGAGGTCTGGCCTCCGACTATTCAAGCGGCAACCAGTATCTGGGCTACCGCAAGACTACAGATTTTATCGAAAAGGCTACATGGGGTCTCGGTATCTTCATCTGTGTGGTGAGCATCCTCGCTTCGTTTGCAGTGAAGTCGCCTGTAACCCGCTCGGCAATCGAGACAAAGGCTCCGGCCACCACTCCGGCTCCCGCGCCTGCATCGACACCCGCTCAGCAAGTGCCGGCTTCAAAATAAGAGTGTGCACCACACACATCCTGAATAAGACGCTTCCGGCATTCAGCCGATTATCCACGCATAAAGGCGCGCGACCCTGACGGTCGTGGCGCCTTTATGCGTAGATAGCCGTTCTGACCACCACCCCGCGGGAGCAAAGATGAAGCCGGCTCTCGCCTCAACGATTTTATCCACTGACAATTACCCCGGGGCTCCCCGCAAGGCGAAGCTCCACTTCATGCTCCCATCGGCATGAAGACTTTTCTTTCACTCTATATTCAACCTGACTCATTATGAAGCTAAATCTACATCTTCTGACAGCTTCGGCAATGCTGCTCACCACTTCGGCCCTGACATGCGCCGCCTCCTCGTGGAGCCGCGGCCAGGCTCAGTCAGAGCCCGCGCCACAGCAGCAACGCCTGTCAACAACTCCGCAAGCCGACTACCTGCGCGCCAGAGGTATCTCATCACCGGGGCGCGCCATCCGCAACGGCGCCACCGGGCAGCTCCCCACCCCACGCACCAACCGCCTGCGGGCCAACATCATGAAGTCGCCGCAGAATCCACGCGGCACTCTCTATGGGGTCGTCAACCGCTTCAGCGGCATCGAATCAGTCAACCAGGCCTACATCGGCAGCCTCGACCTGGCCTCGGGCCGAATGACACCCCTCCACACCGGGCGCCTCTACTGCCCATATGCCGACGATGACTATATGCTCCAGACCAACAGCTACCGGCAGGGTGAGGTCATCTGCCCGCATGTTGAGCTTGGCCAGACTTATCAGGTGAGCTGGGATTTCATCGACCTGGAATCAGGCTCGCTTACACGCACCATCGATTTCGGCAACAATATGTTTGCCAATCCCTACTCGATGACCTACGACCCCACCGACGACCTCCTCTATCTCGTCTGCATCGATGGCGAGACAGATGGTCAGTTCTCTACCGTCGACCCCAAGAATGACTATGCCGTAAATTATATCGGCAATCTGCGCCAGAAGGGTGGATTCATCGCGGCTATCGCTTATAATGAGAAGGATGGCCAGATCTATGCCTTCAACAACTACAACACTGTCTATACGCTCGACAAGCGCAACGGAACTCTGGTCGAGGCAGGATATCTGGAACTCCCCACCGATGAGCTCCTCTTCACCGAGGGTATTTCGGGCCAGGTGGTCTATAGCCCGGCCGATGAAATGTTTGTGGCTATCTTCCGCGACAATGCCATCGAGGAGACCCGGATACTCTATATCCATCCCGACACTTTCGAGGTGTTTGAGGGTGAGATTGTGAAGGCTCCGGCCACTCCCTACATCACCGCGCTGCTCTGCACCGATGACTATGCGCTCCCCGATGCACCTGAACTGGCTCCGGCTCCGGTCATCGATTTCGACGGGGCGGCTCTCGCGGGTCACGTGACCGTTACAGCCCCGAGCTACACCTACGCCGGTGTCGAACTGGGTTCGACCGATGTCACCGCCGTGCTGCTCGTGGATGGCGAGGAGTATATGAACCACACCATGCACCCCGGCGAGTCGGTGGCTGTCGACCTCAACCTCCGCGAGGGTGAGCACCAGCTCACTTTCTACACCATGATCGGCGACAACCGCAGTCCCCAGAACCGTATGGCATTCTATGTGGGCAACGATACTCCACTCAGCCCCTCCGCACTGCGCCTCGATGGCAACCTCCTCTCCTGGAAGGCTCCGGGTGCAAGCGGTGTCCACAAGGGATACGTCGAGACAGCGGCTCTGACCTATGATGTATATCTGGCCGGGGTGAAGCAGAACTCCGCGCCGATCGCCGACTTGAGCTATCAGCTCACCATGCCCGGCGAAATCAATCTGTATGACATCTCTGTGGTGGCCTCAGCCAACGGTCATGCATCCGAGCCCGCCACAATTCAGGCTGTCTACGGCGCCGCCATGCCCCTCCCCTTCCATCAGCTGCCGAGTCTGGCCGAGAGCCGCCTCTATACCACAGAGAACAGCAACGGCGACGACCGCGAATGGGAATTCACCTATCCTGTGGATGAACCGGAGTCAACTCCCGGCGATGCCATGGGGGGCGAAGAGGTGGAGGAGGTAGACCTCTACGGATGGTACTTCCTCACCGGCTACACCCGTAGCGCCGACGACTGGCTCTTCCTGCCCGATGTGGAGATCACCGACCCCTCGACGCTCTACACCATCGCCTACACGCTGACCGGCCTTTACTCTTTCGAAACTTCCGAGAGCTACGAGATATGGATCGGACGCCAGCACACCTCGAAATCAATGCGCGAGGGTACCTGCATCTTCTCCACATCCGACTGCCGCGCATCGCTCACACCCGCATCGCTGACGCATGAATTCGCGGTGAGTGAGGCGGGGAGCTATGTCATCGGATTCCATTTCACCGGCTCGACGGCGCAGGAGTCGCAGGGCATCGTAATCTGCGATTTCGATATCCGCGAGCTCGACGGCACCACCTCTGCCATACCGGCCGACCCGACTGATGTGAGCATCACCGCGGCTCCGCAGGGAGCCAACCGGGCAATCGCCACTCTGACTCTCCCGACTCTCGACATGGCAGGAAAGACTCTCCCGGTTTCCGAGAGCATAACCGTCACTCTCTCTGACCAGGATGACCCGTCGGCCACCGCCTCTGCAAGCGGACTGCCGGGTGGCACGCTCACTATCGAGCTCGACCTGGCAAAGGGTGGATTCCATTATCTTAACCTCACACCCTCGAATGCTAACGGCAAGGGGTATCAGCGCACTTACCGCGCCTATATCGGTATCGACCGACCGATGGCTCCGACCGGCCTGAAGTCAGTCACATCTGCCGATAACCTCTCTATCCACCTCGAATGGGAGGCTCCCGGCACAACGGGCCTCAACGGCGGATACGTCAATCCGGATGCACTCACATATAATGTCTATGCCCGCGCTGACTCGAATAATGCCATGCGCGTGGGGCAGACTGCCGACAATGAGTATGACTATTCTCCCTTCTCGGTGGCCAATCCGGCCATGGTCTCTTACGGTCTGGGAGTGTCGGCCCTGAGTGAGGGTGGCGAGTCGACCGACACTTACTTCACTGTCGAGACTCTCGGCACACCCTCAGAGCTGCCGGTGCTCGAGGAGTGGGGCACAGTCAACTTCACCTACGGCCCCTATGTGGCGATGACCACCGGAAGCTATGCCGCTTCGGCATGGCAGAGCACCGGCTCGATGACCGGCATGGCTATCGGCGACCCGCTCTTCGTGCAGGGTGGCCTCGTGGCATTCGCTACAGCCGAGGGTCGCGTGCCTGCTAAAGTGGTGCTCCCGAAAGTCACCACCACCGGCATAGCCAAAGCCAACTTCATACTCCGCTATTGGGATTATGCCAACGCTCCGGAGGCAATCAGCGTCTATGGCCGCCGATTCGGTCAGGATGATGAGAAGCTTTTAAGCGAGTTCCGCCCCGAACGCGGCGCTGCAAAATGGGTAGATGCCTCAATGCCTCTGCCGGACGACTATATGAATGCTCCGTGGGTTGAAATCCGCCTTGGTTGCGAGTTTGAGGGTAAGGCTACTAATGAATACCTCGTGCTCGACAGCTATCAGTTCTTCCCCGATGCCGACTACGACCTGAAGGTGACTGCCCTGTCGGGTAATACTCAGATTTGCCTCGGCCAGCTGGCCACATATCATGCGGTGGTGGCCAATTCGGGACGCGAACGCATCTCAGGCACCCTGACAATGAGTCTGCGTGATACCGACGGCAATGAATATGGCTGCGTCACCGAAGAGATTCCGATGCTCAACTCCAACCAGGTCTTTGAGATGGATGCCGACTTCGACATCAATGGCGCACTACGCGACAAGAAGGAGCTTAATGTAGTGGCCGAAGTGACCTGCGACCGCGATGAGAACATGGCCAACAACCGCCGCACTCTCCCCCTCACCCTGCTTGGCTCACAACTCCCCGTGGTGAATGACCTGCGTGGCGAGATCGCTGATGGCGGCGTGCAGCTGGCATGGAGCGTGCCCCCGACGGAGTATGGCGATTTCGAGTCGTTTGAGACACTGAAGCCCTTTGAGGTGACTGAGTCTCTGGGCATGTGGCAGAATTACGACTTCGATGGTCTGAATCCTTATCCAATCATCAACAATGCCACCGGCGAACCTCTGGCTTGGGAGGGCTCTGACCAGCCGCAGGGTTGGACTGTGGTCGATGTGCAGAAGATTGGCTATATGAACGATGAGCGTATGGCACCCCATTCGGGCACTCGTGTGCTCATGGCCCGCGCCGGAGATTATCCGGATGCTGAGAATCCCATCCAGTCTGACAAGTGGCTCGTGTCGCCCGAAATCGTAGGTGGCACCGAACTCTCCTTCTGGCTGAGCACGCTGGCTTCTGACTGCGCGGAGTATCTCGAGGTGTGGTATTCGGAGACCGACACCACGCTCGACCCGGCGAATGCCACCTCTACCCGCAACGGCAGCTTCCGCCGCGCCCGCACCTTCTCGAAGGAGGGCGCCGATGCTTGGGAGCTCATCAAGTGCACACTCCCGGCTTCGGCCCGCTATTTCGCGATTCGCTACACATCCTACGATGGCATTGCCGTGGTAATCGACGACCTGAGCTTCACTCCGGCTCATATGCTCGACCACACCATCAGCAACTACGCTCTCTATCGCAGCGACAATGGCGGCAGCTATAAGCTCGTGGCCGACGATATCACTTCGAATTCATACACCGACTCGAAATGGGCCGACTCAAAGGCTTGGTATTATCTGCTGACCTATGTCGACATCGACGGCGAGAAGATGGCCGGTCCGCGCTCCAACGGCACCTACATCGCCGGCTCCGGAGTAGCCGAAGTAGCAGCCGACGCGGCAATCAGCGCCGAGGGCACCACTGTCATCCTGCACGGTCTGATGGGTCAGGACTACTCAATCGTAGCCACCGACGGCAAGACGATAGCCTCAGGCCGCGTCAGCGCCTCCAACTTCGCAGTGAGCCTTGCCCCCGGCATCTACACCGTAGTAGCCGGCCCGCTCACCCTCAAGCTCATCCTGCACTGATCCCCCCGCTTCCCCTCCCCCGGGGAATCCCGAAATAATAACGGGGACTCTGAAAATCCCATTCAGAGTCCTCGCTCATTTTACCCCAAAATCTACCGCAAACTCACCTGGGAGGAGGGGCGCCGCAATCCCAATCACCGCGGATTTCCCAGTCACCGCGGGTGTGCAACCCGCGGCAAAACAAACCACCAATAATCATACTCTGCTGTATAACATACCGATAGATTGCCATCTCTAATAAATTTTCGCTAAATTTGCGACCAGTCCAAATGCCTGCGGCACCGCGCACCGCTCCTCCGGAGCGACTTGCGCTTTTGGCTGGCACGCGAATTTTTAGTAAAAATTTGCCTACGAATCATGTAGCCGCCACTACTGATTCATCACCCCTAACCTACTGTCTAAGCAACCCACAAGACTTAGCAACCCCAAAAGCATCTAACCAACTAACCTTAAAACCAACTAACAGTTTACAACATGAAAAAACTTACCGCCTTGCTCTCCTGCATGCTGATTGGAAGCATCGCCACGACCGCGCTTGCCGATGATTACTACATCATCGGGCAAATGGTCAATGAGACATCATGGATTCTCGGCGCAGCCGACGCCAAATTCTCTCCCACCTCCAAAGCGGGTGTCTACGAATGGAAGGGCACGAAGCTCGCCTCAGGGTTCAAAATCAACAATGGCACCTGGGATGACTATGAATACAACATCGGGGGCACCGGCGACGACGGCATAAGTCTTGACCGTCCGTTCACCTACACTGTAGGACGCGATGCCATGGACCTCTACTTCGAAGATGTGACCGAAGTAATCAATCCCGTCGTAACCCTCAACACCAATAACGGCACTATCACCGTGACAGGCGATGGAGTCGATGCCGGCGAGACTGAATACTATATCATTGGCGACAATGTCAATGGTCTGACATGGGAGCTGAAGAATGAAGACTGCAAGTTCTCGCAAGTGGCTCCGGGTGTCTACGAATGGAGCGGCACTGAACTCGGCTCAACTTTCAAAATCAACGATGGAACTTGGGGCAGAATCAATATCGGTGCGCCCGACGGATCAATGTTGTTTCTGTATGAATCTTTCACCTATCAGAACCAGGGTTCGAATATCATAATCGCTGATGCCGATGTGGTGAAGAATCCGCACGTGACACTCAACCTTTCGCTGGGCACTATCATCGTGACCGGCGACGGAGAGTTTGTAACCCCCGTAGAGGAACAGGAAATATATATCGTCGGCACAGATGTAGATGGTAAGGTATGGCAGATGGCCGACGAGGAGTCCCGACTCACTTACCTCGGCGAAGGACTCTATGAATGGCGAGGCACAACTCTGGGCACCGGATTCAAACTCAGCGGACCCACATTCAATGACCTCGACCTCGGAGCCGCCGGCAATGACGACACTCTCACTCCGGGTGTGGCGTTCACTCTCACCGAGGGTGCAAGCAGCAAAAATATCTCCTTTGCCGATGGCATACAGACTCTCACCAACCCGGTGGTGAAACTTGACTGGAACTCGATGACCCTCACAATCACCGGAGATGCCGAAGGCACCGCCGAATGGTATCTGGTGGGCACTTTCAATGATTTCGGCTTCACATCACAATTCATTACCGATGAGAATGGCCAGACAGTATGCCGAGAGATTCCTATCCGCGGCATTGGCGAAATGTATGTCACAGCCACCGGCTACTCAAAATACTATGGCAGCTATGAGGCCATATCGGATGAGAACATGTCGGTAGAACTGACTGAAGATGTGACTCATATCCTCTATAATCTCGATGGTGACTACACAGCCACATGGGACCGCGAGAATATGACACTCACCTTTACCCGCACCGGCGACTACTCGGGCAAACCTGTTGACCCGATCACTCCCTCAGGTACTTACATGAAGCTTACCACCGTCAATGGTCCGACAGTCGTGATGGGCGTCAAGGAGGGCGAGTCATCCTCAATCGGATTCAATCTTGATGAATATTGGGAGGTGAGCTCAATAACTTTCAATGGCGAGGCTCTGACGCTTGACGAAGATGCAACTTTCTACACTGTAGGCGAATTCATCGAGGGTGAGAATACCGTTGAGGCTGAAATCAGCTTCAAGGGTGAGCTCGAGATTGTAAGCTCTGATAGCGGCGTAGTGGAGATTGCCGGCACAGAGCTGAAGATCAGCGTCTCTTACGGTCGTATCATCGTGAGCGGCACAGCTGAGGGTGATGAAATCACTTTATACTCTGCTGCAGGTCTCAAACTGGGTCAGTACGTCAGCGATTCTGACCAGGCAATCATCTATGTCGCTCCCGGCATCTATGTGGTGCGCGTAGGCGATGTGGCTGCCAAAGTGATACTCTGACCCGGTCACCGCGGATTTGCAACCCGCGGCACAATAAATGACTCAATATATCCCCGGTCGGCTCCAGGTGAGCCGGCCGGGGATCGCATTTCCATACCAAATCTCGTGCGCATATTTATATGCGGAATGAACTGATTTATGCCATATACTTGGACAGACTTCAGATTTTTTTGCTAATTTTGCATATTCAGGGCAAATGCTGCCCTGCCGCCGGGCGCCGCTTCACGGAGGGCTTTGACGGGGAATCTCATAACGCTACTGAAAAATGTTCGCTGATAATGTATATTACACCATATTGATCGGGATGTCGGTGCTGGCCTGCATCGTATTTATCGCCCTGCAGCGCATCACCCCGGGATATGGAATGACTTTCGATAAAAAATGGGGGCCCTCGGTCAACAACCGTATCGGCTGGGTCATCATGGAGGCTCCGGTATTCATAGCCATGGTGCTGCTCTGGGCCTTGTGCCCCGACCCGGCGCGCAGAGAGAATCCGGCGGTGTGCGTCATGACCTCTCTATTCCTGCTGCATTACTTCCAGCGATCGTTCATCTTCCCCTGTCTCATCAAGGGTAAGAGCCGTATGCCACTCTCTATAATCCTTTCGGGGGTGATATTCAATCTGCTGAATTCTTATATGATCGGGGGATGGTTCTTCTATCTCTCGCCGATGCCTGACTATGGCGCAAATCCGGGCTACCCGGTGTCGTGGCTATGGTCGCCCCTCTTCATTCTCGGCACTATCATCTTCTTTGCCGGGATGGCCATTAACCTCCACTCCGACCATATCATCCGCTCGCTGCGCCGACCGGGCGACACGGGGCATTATATACCGCGCGGCGGCCTCTTCAGATATGTCACTTCGGCCAACTACTTCGGCGAACTGACCGAATGGATCGGGTTTGCCATACTGACATGGTCGTGGCCGGGGGCAGTGTTCGCGCTATGGACCTTCGCAAATCTGGCTCCGCGCGCACGTGCCACCCACCGCCGCTATATCGACCGGTTTGGCGATGAATACACCTCGCTGCGCCGACGCTATATCATACCTTTCATCTACTGATCTGCTTCCACACACACATAGAGATATATGTCTGACATTCTTTTCACCCCTGCTAAAATAGGACCCGTAGAACTCCGCAACCGCACAATTCGCTCGGCTGCATTCGAGGGGATGGGGCGCGACAACAACCCCACACCGATGCTGCGCGACTACCACTGGAGTGTGGCCGAGGGTGGAGTGGGCATGACCACTCTGGCCTATGCCGGAATCTGCCGCTCGGCTCTGAGCTTCGACACTCAGCTCTGGCTGCGACCGGAGATCGTGACCTCGCTGCGCGAAATCACTGATGGCATACACGCACGCGGTGCCAAAGCATCAATACAGATCGGCCACTGCGGCAACATGACCCACATCCGCACTGCCGGAGGCATCCCTGTGGCTCCAAATACCGGCTTCAACCTCTACTCCCCCACCATCTGCCGCGGCCTGCGCCCCGATGAACTCACCACACTGGCACGCGAGTTCGGCGAAGCTGTCAATACTGCCCGCGATGCCGGATTCGATTGCGTGGAGGTGCATGCCGGACACGGCTATCTCATATCACAGTTCCTCTCTCCCTTCACCAATCACCGCCGCGATGCATTCGGAGGCTCGCTCGACAACCGCATGCGCTTCATGGACATGTGTCTCGACGAGGTGATGAAGGCCGCCGGATCCGACATGGGGGTCATAGTCAAGACAAACATGCGCGATGGCTTCAAGGGGGGCCTGGATATCGACGACTGTCTGACTGTGGCCCGTCGCATCGAGAGCCACGGAGTGCATGCGATGGTGCTCTCGGGGGGATTCGTCAGCAAGGCGCCCATGTATGTGATGCGCGGCGAGATGCCCATCTTCACCATGACCCACTACATGAAGCAGCTCTGGCTGAAATATGGCGTGCGCATGGCCGGACGCTTCATGATCAAGCCCGAGCATTTCGAACCGCTTTACTTTCTGGAGGATGCACGCCGATTCCGCGCCGAGCTCTCTATGCCGCTCATCTACGTGGGGGGTGTAATCGACCGCAGAGGGGCCGACAAGGTGATGGATGAGGGTTTCGAGTTCGTGCAGATGGGACGCGCGCTGCTCAACGAGCCCGACTTCGTCAATCGCATGAAGGCCGACACTTCCCACCGATGCGGTTGCGACCATGTCAACTATTGCATCGCCCGCATGTACTCGAAAGAGATGGCTTGCCATAAGCACCTCGACGAGAAACTCCCCGACGCTGTGATGCGCGAAATCGAAAAAATCAAGCGACGCAACATATGAGCAGTCTGAAGGGAAAACTCGCCGTGGTCACCGGCGCTTCGGGTGGGATAGGTCTGGAGTTCTGCAAGGCGCTCGCTGAGATGGGGGCCTCGCTGATGATGATCTCTATCGATGATGAGCCACTGCATGAGGCGGCGGCTGCCATTGAGGAGACCTATGCTGTGCCGGTATATCCGATGACACTCAACCTGTGCGATCCCGATGCAGCCGACCGCATATGGTCATATTTAGGCAACCTGAATCTTGACCCGTATATACTCATCAATAACGCCGGCATATTCTCGTTTGCTCCGGCCACCGACACGGCGCCTGAAAAAATCGAGGCCTTCATGGACCTTCATGTCAAGGCGGCCACCCGGCTTAGCCTGCGTTTTGCCCGATATTTCCGCAACCGCGGCTCGGGCTACATCCTCAACATGAGCAGCATGTCGTGCTGGATGCCGATGCCGGGGCTGGCCATGTATTCATCTACAAAGGCATATATCCGAGCCTTCTCTCGCGCGCTGCATTATGAGATGCGCGACTACGGGGTGAAGGTGATGGTGGCATGCCCGGGGGGTATCGCTACCGACCTCTTCGGATTGCCCGACAATCTGAAACGCCTGGCTCTGCGCCTGGGGGCTATCGAACGCCCGGAGCGATTCGCCCGCAAGGCTCTGCGGCGCATGCTGAAGGGGCGTCAGCAGTACATCAACGGCCTGACCAACCGCCTGGCGATACTCTTCATCGGCACTCTCCCCACCTGGGCCCGCATGCAGGTGAAGCGTCGACTTCTCGACAAGGGTATCTCGCGCCCCTGAATCCTACAAAAAACTACACGCCGCCCATGACTCCTTCCGGAATCATGGGCGGCGATATCTTTATCATAGCATCAACGGCCATAGCCTGGCCGCTGCTGCGCGGTCTCACTGGAATCAGCGTCCGAGGCGGGTGACAAGGCGGGCGTAGGCGCGGTCAGCCTTGGCGCGGGCCTCCTCTACGGTGTCGGCTGTGGCAAGGATGACTGCCATGCGGCGATGTCCGTGCACCTCAGGTTTGCCGAAGATGCGCATGTCGGTGCCGGGTTCCTGAAGCACCTCTTCGAGGTTGTCGAATTCCACGCAGTCGGTGTCACCCTCCACTACCACCGCACGCGATGCCGAGGGGCCATAGAAGCGTATCTCAGGCACCGGCAGACCAAGCAGTGCGCGGGCATGCAGGCCGAATTCGCTGCGGTCCTGCGAGATCATGGTCACCATGCCGGTGTCGTGCGGACGCGGCGATACTTCGCTGAATATCACCTCATCGCCCTTGATGAAGAGTTCCACGCCGAATATGCCGTAGCCACCGAGAGCATCCGTAATCTTGCGGGCTATCTCGCGCGCATTCTCGAGCGCCTTGGCCGACATAGGCTGGGGTTGCCATGAGTAGCGATAGTCGCCATTCTCCTGAATGTGCCCTACGGGCTCGCAATAGCAGGTGCCGCTGACACTGCGCAGCGTGAGCAGAGTAATCTCATAATCGAAATCTACAAAACCCTCTACAATCACGCGTCCCGCACCGGCGCGGCCACCCTCCTGGGCCTCGCGCCATGCGGCGTCAATCTCTTCAGGACGGCGCACAAGGCTCTGACCATGACCCGATGAACTCATCACAGGCTTCACCACGCAGGGGAGCCCTATCTCCTTGACTGCCTCATCAAACTCCTCGCGGGTCGAGGCAAAGCGATAGCGCGATGTGGGCAGACCAAGCTCTTCGGCTGCCAGACGGCGTATACCCTCACGGTTCATCGTCAGCCATGCGGCATTGGCAGTGGGGGTAACATGATACCCCTCCTTCTCAAGCTCCACAAGCACCGGCGTGGCGATGGCCTCGATTTCAGGGATGATATGGTCAGGTTTCTCAAGTTCTATCACACGGCGCAGTTCGGCCGCATCGAGCATATTGAGCACATGGCTGCGGTGAGCCACCTGCATGGCAGGTGCGTTGGCATAACGGTCGCAGGCTATCACCTCGACGCCCAGACGCATCAGTTCGAGAGCTACCTCCTTGCCCAGTTCGCCGCTGCCAAGAAGCAGGGCACGGCGGGCCTTCGGAGTGAATACAGATCCAATCTTTGTCATTATATAAATGATAATTATGTATAAGCGCTGACCGCATAGGGGGCGATATGCCACCCCCTGCGCGGCCAGCGGTCAGAGTCAGAATCAGATAATCAGAGATAAGAGAGGTTATAGCCGGCAAACTCCAGGTCTTTCTTGGCCTTGGCCAGAAGGGTGCGGTCGAGCTTCACAGCCTGACGCAGATTGCTCATCACCATATTCTCGTTGTGGGTGCGTGCACCGAGCACTGCAGTGAGATAGTAGGTGGTGGCGTCGGGCACCGGTATGGCAGCCAGCGTCTGGCGTGCGGCATTGTAGTCTTTCGAAAGTATCTGGGCCAGGGCGGCATTGTTGGTCTTGGTGTCGCCGAAGGCTGTGCGGGCCTTCATCACATCACCCTGCATGAGGTAGTAGACTCCCAGAGCATCTGCATTCTCAGGCACTCCGGCAGCCGAACCGAGCTGTTCGTTGGCACGCGCGTAGTCTTTGTTGACCATCGATATAAGGCCCTTGTTCATCTCCACCTCTTTTGAAGTAGGGTTGAGGCGCCCGGCACGCTCGAAACTTGCGGCGGCAGCCTTGTAGTCGCCGGCCTCATACTGCGTCAGGCCCAGATTGTTGACGGCACGGTAGTCGTTGGGATGCAGCTCGGCAGCCTTGCTGTAGATCTCCATCTTCTTGGTGTTGTCGTCGGTGAGGGTGGCCACGTAGAGAATCTCATCTTCGCTGAGCTTCGAGGGGTCGGTGTTGAAGATGTCGATAAGCTCCTGATCGCTCTTGCCGATTACATTGATTGTGGCCATCACACGCGAGTAGCGCAGCTGAGGCAGCACCTGGTCGGCAAGCTCATTGAATACTGTCGACATATTGCGGATCTCGCGCTCACGTTCTTCGGGGTCCTTATAGAGTGAGAGCACACTGAGTATAAGATCCTTGTCCTGGATATTGCTCTTCTCCACGAGGCTGCGGAAACCCTCCCAGTCCTCGGGGGTGAATGAAGAGGTGAGCTCGCCAAACTCTGTGATCTTATCCTTCTTGAACTGTCCCTCAACGAAGTTCTGCGTGTTCTGCTCGCGCTTCTCGGCAAGAGAGGTGTTGAAGGCCAGTGTGCCTTCGGGCGATGCATACGAGTTGATGCTTACGCCTGCAATCTCCATATTGGGGGCGGCATTGGCCTCCATGAGCTTGCGGTTGAGGTCGATATAGTCGGTCTTCGAGGTCTCTGAGGCGCGTACATTGGCCTGGTTGACGAGGAAGTGGATATCGGCGCTATATTTCTCTGAAATCACACGCTGGAAACCATCCTTGGCCACAGCCGGAGTGACAGTCTCGGCGCTGGCAAGAGTAGATGTGGCCACAACGCCATTCCCTACCTTCACGCGCGGAAGCGTATACTGCTTGCCGTTCTGGTCGACCTGAAAATCAAGATAGAGGTCAGACTGGGCCATCTCGGGCTGATAGGGCATCGTGAAGGGGATTGTGACTGTGCCGCCATCGGCATAGCTCACCACCTGACCATTATCGCGCACCTGCTCACCCTGGAAAAGCACCGGAGTGGCCATGGCCTCACCCAATACGGCATTGCCATCCTCCCACTGCAGCACCGGAGTGGCGCTCACCTTGGCATTCTTGAGCATGAACTTCGGGGGAAACTTGGCAGTCACCGTGCCCGGCACACTCTCACCCACCGTCTCAAGCGGAGTGGGATTCGTAGAGAAAAAGTCGCTCTGAAATTGCCCAAGCTTTTTTGAGCATCCTCCGGCCATCAGAAGCATTCCTGCACCAAGCGAGAGGCAAATTGCGTTTGATTTAGTCATATATCGTTGTTTTACAATTATTTATCTATTGAAATCCGCCTCATTCCGAGGCTTTTCCCCTTACTGCAGCGGGTCGGCAAAGACCCTTCTGACCCATTTCGAATGTAAAATTAAGAAAAAAAGTTGGAAAAAATTTGCACAACTCAAAAAAACTTTATAACTTTGCACTCGCAAACGGGAAACAACGGAACACCTCCCCAACGAAGCCTCCCCTTCCCGCCACCAACAAATGACTCCGTAGCTCAGTTGGTAGAGCAAATGACTCTTAATCATTGGGTCGTGAGTTCGAGCCTCACCGGGGTCACAGCAAAGAACGGCAGAATGCCGAAAAGCACTGAAATCAGTTGATTTTCAGTGCTTTTTCTTTTTGCCCAAATTGCAGAATACTGCACAATATTACCTACAGACGTGTGCGTAACGTGTACACTGTATTTCGTGTACATTTTTGTACACGGTTACACGGAAGGTGTCGTAAGGCTCTGACAAAAGGCTTTTTGCGGGAATTTCACCTCGCAAAAGTGGGGTTCTGAAGCGTAGGCTCGAACCCTCGGCCCAAAAATCAGGGCGAATCGGCGACATTTTAACAAGATTTAAGATATAATCATTATCTCCGGTGTACAGTCCGGCGATGCAATCGCCATCTACACTACCGGCGGTCTGAAAGTTGCTGACCTTCCCACAGTGCCCCAGAACATGGACCGAGTAGCAGTAAGTCTTCCCACAGGTCAGGCCTACATCATCCTGATCAATGGCAAGTCACTGAAATTCCTCCATCAGTAATCCCAAACCGTAACAAACCCTCGCGTTTAAATTCAAACAGAGATTAGTTAATAAAAAGGTTGATCCTGTCGGGGATGCGGCTCGTCCGCGTCCCCGACTTGTTTCATCTCCCACTTCTTTTTTTACGGCCATCACCGGCATCATCACCAAAAGATGTTCAAGAACATCTTTAAGAATAGTGTTAAAAGCTTCGCCAAGTTTGTGTGTATCAATATTTTGTTGTAATTTTACAGTGCTTGAAGGAGCAATTATAGACCTATCGTAACGCAACAAAGTGAGAATTAGAGCGTTATAATAATAGGCATGTCGATTGAGCAAAATAGGATGAATTCTGTTTTATCACAGATTACATTCTATCTTGCTTGTTTTCGTATATCGGGGAATCCGATATATGGATATGAAATGAAAAATTATGAACGAAAAAGAAATCGCTGCTTTGAAGAGAATCTACAACAGCGGCAGAGGCTATCTTGAAGAGCTTCGTGACAGTATCGGCAATGACTTGCTATCTGAATTCATTTCAGTCGGATTCATTGTTTGTGGCTATTCGCGTACTTCAAGAACATGGCGTATATCTAATCTTGGTCGTTGTTATGTTCGGGAGTTAAGATTAGCTTGAAGAAACCAGTCACTTCTTTTACCACTTTATTTTCATAGAATCATGTAAAATGAAATATGGCAGACCCAAAAGAACAAAATAATAGAGTCCATTGCTTTGTCATTCCGCTTATGCACGCATTTCTGTGGTTTGTGGCATTGCTGATAAGTTGTTATAGCGGATGGATGTCTTCTATAGATGATAGTTATAAGACTATTTGTGTCTTCCTCATAATTTATGGAACTTTCATGTTTGAAGGCGGACTCATATGGTGGGATGCAATGGCGACAAACTTCAATAAGGCCGTACAGATTAATGATTTTGGCTTTATAAAAAGCCTTTTCTTTAATATGTCGCTTACTTTAGTTTTAGTGGTTTTATTTTTTACATTTAAGATTAGCTGGCTCATAATAATAATTGGGCTGACAGCTGCATGGCTAAAGTTCATCGTATCCCGGATTAACCCAATGATTGAAAATTCGGCAATAACATATGTCGCGGCTGAATATGAATACCGAGAGATTTAACTATGAATGATTTTATATTTTGGGCAGGAATAATTCTTGCCATTATATTTTTATTGATTTACATTTTTGGGGAACGTAAGACCCGAAGGAATGTAAGAAGTATCCACGAGGAACTCTCAAAGGAGGTTTTACCAACAGTTTCTGCCGGATCTCATTATAAAGATATTCCGGCAAAAAAAGAATCTGTTTCCACGACGTTCAATGCGTTTAGAAATAGTGCCGGACTTAGATTGGATACAGATGAATATAATGCTTATCTGGTTCAAGGCAATTCCATGCAGTATTGTGATATACATACCGGAGATATTGTATTTTCCCCAAAAGGATTCCGTGTTGATGATTTGAACAAATTCCCTTCAATCATTATCCTAAAGAATAATGAAGCCACATCTGAGCAATGTCAGTATAAAATCAGACGTGCTTGGAAAATCTGTCAGGATAATCTGAGTGAACCGAAATATGATGACATCCTGAAGGAAATCATGGAATCCTCTGAATACATAATTCTTAAAGAGAAGGCGCGTGATATTTATGAAAGCGATGATGAAATGCTTAAGGAGTTCAAGCGCAAACTTGATATTTATATCAACGAACGTAAAACCTCGGATACAACTGAAAATATAGTTATTTCATCCACATATAATGTTGATGATAAAAAGATTAAGTTTTCAATCCATAGAATATCATCAATCATGGGTATGGTAAAATATGTTGCTTCTGTCACGCATCCCCAAAATAAGAAATAATTAGAGGGAATAATGCCCCTCGCCGCCGTAGGCGGCCAAAATTTTCAGCAAAACGGGCGGTGTAACCCTTTTTAACAGGGTTGCACCGCCCGACAATTACGACTATTGGCAGTTTATCTTCTTTTTCTTTTGGCGAGCCATTCATCCCGCTTCTCTCTACATTCTTCAAGTGATTGCGCCACTGTTGAGAAGAGTTCTCCGTCGGGGGTTCTGTAATCATACATCACCCGCTGAACATTGCGACCTCTAAGAGAGGATAGGAATGTCTCGTATTGTTCTTGTCCGGCTTGCGTGGTGCTGATGCCAATGGGTGTCAGGCGCAGCCCGTCACCTTTTGACGGCACTCAACCCAACACAGCCAAGCGTTGCATCTCCACCTCGTTTCGCAGAGAGAAAAAGATAGAGCCATCGAACACTTAGTTTATCTAAATGTTTCTCAAATAAGAAACTTTTATTATATTTGCACCATGAATACAAATTTCAAAAAAATAGGAGAGTTGCTTTATCTGCGGCGTAAAAGCAAGGGACTAACCCAAGATGAGGTAGGAGCCATGATTGGTGTGCAGAAAGCTATGGTGTCGAAGGTTGAAAACGGATCATGTGTGAACTTCAATACAATCAGCCGGATTGCCAATGCTTTGGAAGTTGAGCCTGTCGTTGAGCTGAAACCTATAAAAAAAGTCGATAAGAATGTCATAGATTATATAATGACAGCCATAATCGAGTTTTCAAAAAGACACCGCCTGACAATCCGTGAGGCAAGCAATTACCTTAATCGCTTCAAAGGTATTGCTTTTCTGACCGAATTTTATGATGTGGAACATACACTGTCGTTTAATGACTGTGTTGACGACCTTACAGTCGTCTGTCAAAACAATGGAGGCGCTATCAGATGATACTGCACCACGGCTCAAACATGGCAATAGACCGGATTGACCTCGGAAAGTGTCGCCCTTACAAGGATTTCGGAAAAGGTTTCTATCTTACCGACATTCGGCATCAAGCAGAAAGGATGGCGGCAAGAACAGTAAAAATGTTCAAAGGTGTACCTACTTTGACAGCCTTTGAGTTTGATCTGGAAAAAGCTGTCACAATAGGGTTGAAGATAAAGATCTTCAATGCGCTTGACGAGGAGTGGGCGAGGTTTGTGATGTCCAACCGCGATATAAATGTTTCGCAGCCATGCCATGATTACGACATTGTGATAGGTCCGGTTGCTGATGATACGATTGCCCGTCTGCTCCGTATGTTTACTGAAAATTTCATCTCAGAGGAACAGCTTGTAAAGGAACTCACATTCTCGCAAGTAACCTCACAATACTTTTTCCACACGGAGGCAGCGATCAAAATGCTGAAGAAATTATGAAAGACCGCAACGCACGTTTTTTATTTGAGGGCATATCTGCCGATGTTGTCCGTTATCTTGTAGAACGGGAAGGATTGGACTTGACAGACGCAATCTCGACTTTCCACAATTCAGAGACATTTTCCAAATTGGAGGACTTTTCCACAGGATTGTATATCGAAAGTCCGGCATACGTCTATGACTTACTGCTGTCGGAACTGAAGAATGGCCGCCTTGTGCCATAACCGGTATTATTATACAAAATCAAATGAAATTCCGGGAGCCATTTTGTTGTTTGAAATAAAAGCATTAAATTTGCAGCAACATACTTACCACGCTTCCCGTAAGAACAGCGCGCTCAGGGTAAGTTTTTCTTTTTTATGACACTTCCAACTTATAATCAACCTCAGATTTCAGTATCTGAACAAATACGGCTCCTTAAATCGGAAGGTCTTGAATTTTCCGATGAAAACAGGGCGCAACACATTCTTGAAAACATCAGTCTTTTCAGAATGAAGAGTTACCTGATGCCATTTTGGATATGTAGAATAAAGAAAGCCCTTTTGCTACCAATTTTGAGACGGTACACATTATTAAGGCTCTCGATCTTTCGGCAATTGCTTATATCATCAAGGGTTTGAGCATCAATCACATTATTGCATGAGATTATCGCCAATGTCCTTTACCTCACCGGCACTACCGAGCATTTATTACACTGGGCTAAATTCCTAAAAAAAGGAGTAAGTAGGATATAAGTAGGTCATAGATTAGGCGCCAAGCTCCCTGTACGGGAGAAAGCCCGGTTTCCCGTGTGAGGAGATACGCTGACGTCCACCGCTGTATGCGGTAATCATGTTCAACTTTATTGATTTTTGAGGTATTGTTTCGGGGTCATTCCGGTTTGTTTCTTGAACAT
>OFFM01000145.1_pt1 | contig 70616 bp, 46 predicted proteins | sample 1521401 | NCBI WGS metagenome assembly OFFM01 (sample SAMEA3504118, study PRJEB24116) | mouse gut metagenome | biome: mouse gut; feature: mouse-associated habitat; material: faeces | place: Denmark | collected 2011
GCAGCAAACTCCGAACGAAGTCGCTTGCAATATGGAAGACTGAGTAGATATATCAAACCTCCTGCCGGCACAAATATCTCAAGCGTAAGCCGGAGCCAGCGCCTTGACACGGGATGATAAATCCACAGCGGACGAATCACCGGAAATTTCTCAAGTTTAGAATTGACCTTGAGGCTGCGGGAATCTGAAAGATAATTCACTGTAGAATCCACAAGCGCCCCGATGCGTGCAAGCTCAGCCTTCGGATACCCGGTGCGCCAATATTCCTTATATGACAATACATGCCCGTGACGCCGGAGCCACATTCTGGATTCTCCATATAAACGCGCAAGCATGGATTCGGCACGCAATGGCGAAACCTCGTTGATTATAACCTCTTTCATCGGCACATGACGCTTTTCACTGAGTCCGAGCAGACGGTTGATAAGACTGACATATAGGTCTTTGTTAAATACGGCGGAGTCATTCATCGCTTTGTACGTTACAAAAATACCTAATGGCAGAAGCACAGAGGTGGACAGCCACATACCTGCCCAGACAGCGATTCTTCCGTCGCGTGCCATCTTATAACCTGTGTTATCTATTATATAATAGAATAGGAAGAGCAATACGGAAATCACAAGCGGTGTCCCCAATCCTCCCTTACGGATAATCGCGCCTAACGGAGCACCGATAAAGAAGAATATTATACATGCCACGGAGAGGGTGAATTTCTTTATAAGCTCTATCTCATGCCTGCGTATCGAACGCTTCTCGTCAGCCATTGTCAAGGCCCTGAATTCAAGCTCCGACACCCGATTGTTGGTCAGCGTTCGCGCTGAATTGTATATATCATTTTGCTCAACAGGAGTAAGCGCCGACAGCAAGGAATCGAGTGGCATTGGCTTTACAGGTGATGCTGTCTTATTCTCCTCTTTTTCTTTGTTCTTCTCTGACAGATAAGTTGACCGCATGACCCCCGAAAACGCCGTCAGTTTCAGATCGCGGGCATATCCGTTGCCTATGGAGTCGACACGCTGCGATATGGAATCTATGGTGTTACGCAACTCTTCCATATTCTTACCGACATACTGCTTTCGCATACCCCCTTCGTCAAGACGGTTGAAATTGGCATCAAAAGGAATCAGAATCTCTTTATCGGCAAATGATTCCCTTCGGAACGGCACATTCCTGTCAAGTGCCCGCTGCTCTCGCAAATTCTCAAATTGCTCACCGGTGAATAGATGAAGATACAGATAACGGCTGTCTTTTGTAAATGCCATCCGCGCAGAGTCGGCAAGCAGGATCGTGGAGTTGTCTCCTCCCCTGCTTATGTCATAGATCATGACATCATATAATATACCTGTATCGCGGTTCTTGCTCTTCACATAAAGACTATAGCCTGGAATCTGATCATAAAACACCCCTTCGGGAATCTCGACCTCCGGACTCTTCTGCTTCATGGAGAAAAGGAGAGTCCACATTTTCACCTGTGCCTTGGGAAGAATATCGTTCTGGAAAAAGAATGCACCGACAGCAATGGTCATCACCAAGATTATCAAGGGCTTCATAACCTTAAGCAATGATATTCCCGAAGCCTTGATGGCGGTAAGCTCTGACCGTTCGCCAAGGTTTCCGAATGTCATCAGACTCGCCAGAAGGATAGCGAGAGGCAACGCCATGGGAACAAGCGTTACCGCAGCATAGAAAAACAACTCGCCAAGCACGGAAAATGACAGACCTTTACCAACAAGGTCATCGATATATTTCCACAGGAACTGCATCAGCACGATGAAAAGCACGATGAAGAATGTCATCGCGAACAACGGCAGAAAACTCTTAAGAATGAAGAGATACAGTCTTTTTACTATTCGGCTCATAAAAAATAAAAGCAGGCTGTTAAGCTGATACCCGCACTAATTTATATAAATATGCAGGTGCTGTCTTAAAACCGGGCGTAAAGTTACAAAAAAATCTCCTCTTAATCCCGTTCATTTTAGGAATTCTTTGTAACTTTGCTATCAATTGATGATGACTACATCCTGCAGCTGGAAAAATCCGCGGGATCCGCACCACCTATATAAATACGTTATTCAAACATTTTAAATCAGTATATCATGACTCTATTCGAAAGACTTACCAAGAAGGCGCAGGAAAATCCACAGCGTCTTGTTCTCCCGGAATCACTCGAGCCCCGCACTCTTCAGGCGGCTGACCGTGTTCTCGCACAAGGCATAGCTGAAGTGATCTTTGTTGGAAAACGCGATGAGATAATGGCCAAAGCTTTTGAGCTTGGTCTACCCCATATCGAGAAAGCTAATTTTATTGATGCAGACGACATGACACTCACCGAACCTTACGCTGAGTTGTTTGCCCAGCTCCGCAAAAGCAAGGGAATGACCCTCGACGAGGCCCGCAATGTTGTCCGTAATCCCCTTTATCTGGGCTGTCTCATGATAAAACGTGGTGACGCCGACGCGATGGTGGCTGGCGCCCTCAGCCCCACATCCCATGTATTACGCGCTGCGTTCCAGGTGCTGAAAACGAAACCTGGCATCTCTGTTGTGAGCGGTGCATTCATCATGCTTCTGCCCGAGAATGTGCAATACGGAGAAGACCATATGCTCGTTTTCGCAGACTGCGCCGTTGTGCCAGATCCTACTGCTAAAGAACTCGCGGAAATCGCGATCGCCACTGCCAAGACAACAAAAGACATCGCTGGTCTTGACCCCGTAGTTGCCATGTGCAGCTTCTCGACCAAGGGCAGCGCAAGCCATGAGCGTGTTGATAAAGTTATCGAAGCCACAGAACTCGCCCACAAGATGGATCCGGAGCTCAAACTTGACGGTGAACTCCAGAGCGATGCCTCAATCGTGCCCGCCATCGGCAGCATGAAAGCCCCCGGCAGCCCCGTTGCAGGACACGCCAACACCTTGGTGTTCCCATCTCTTGAGGTTGGAAACATCGCTTACAAACTTGTTCAACGTCTCGCCGGAGCAGGTGCGGTCGGACCTATCCTTCAGGGACTTGCAGCTCCTGTGAATGACCTTTCGCGTGGCGCAACCGTTGACGACATTGTCAACACAATTATTGTGACATGCAACCAGGCTATCGGTGACAAGAATCTCTAATTCTTGATATAGTTTCACGCAAATCCCTATTTATCAACATTTAAATCAACTCAAAAGTGAAAATACTCGTTCTGAACTGCGGAAGCAGCAGCGTTAAATATAAGCTGATCGACAGCGAAAACAAGGAAGTGCTTGCCGAAGGCGGCGTGGAAAAAATCGGGCTCCCCGACTCTTTCCTCAAATTCAAATTGAAAGACGGCTCCAAGGAAACTATCACCGTTGAAATGCCGGATCATAAAGAGGCTATCAAGCAGGTCATGAAGGTTCTGACAGATCCTGAGAAAGGTGTGATCAGCAGCTTCGATGAGATTGGTGCTGTAGGTCACCGCGTGGTCCATGGAATGGAATATTTCAACAAATCCGTGCTCATCACCCCGGAGGTTATCGAAAGAGTGAAGGAGTGCTATCCTGTGGCACCGCTCCACAACCCAGCCAATGTCACCGGTATCGAGGCTGTGACAGAAATCATGCCCGACACCCCGCAGGTGGCTGTGTTCGACACCGCATTCCATCAGACCATGCCTGCCAAGGCTTACATGTATGCCCTTCCTTATGAGGATTATGAGAAATATGGAATACGCCGATACGGATTCCATGGCACAAGCCACCGCTATGTTTCCCGCAGAGCTTGTGAATTCCTCGGTCTCCCTTATGAAAAACAGCGTATAATCACCTGCCACATCGGTAACGGTGCAAGCATCACAGCCATTGCCGACGGAAAGAGCATCGACACTTCCATGGGACTCACCCCGACCGAGGGACTGATGATGGGTACCCGCGTGGGCGACATAGATCCTGGAGCTCTCGTATATCTGATGGAAAGCCGCGGAATCGACGCACAGGGGCTGCAGAAGATAATCAATAAGGAGAGCGGTGTGCTTGGAGTGTCAGGCATATCAAACGATATGCGCGACATAGAGGCTGGAATCAAAGAAGGCAACGGCCGCGCAAAGCTCGCCATGGATATGTACGAATACCGCATCCTCAAATATATCGGTGCTTACACAGCCGTTCTTGGTGGTGTTGACGTTATTGTATTCACCGGCGGTGTGGGAGAGAACCAGACCGGCACCCGCGAGGAGATCTGCCGCAAGCTCGAATATATGGGTGTCACATTCGATGCCGAGGCCAACAAGGTTCGCGGTGAGGAGATCGAGATTTCCGGCAAAGATTCAAAAGTGCATGTGGTTGTCATTCCTACAGATGAGGAAATGATGATTGCAGAAGACACAGATGCCATTGTCAGCCATAAAATATAATTACGGCATATATGGACATCCGTATCGGACAAGGATTTGACGTTCACCGTCTCGTAGAGGGCAGGGATTTATGGTTATGCGGCATTAAAATCGAGCACAGGCTTGGTCTCTTGGGACACAGCGATGCAGATGTCGCAATCCATGCCCTCTGCGATGCAATCCTCGGAGCTCTCGCATTGCGTGATATCGGTTACCATTTCCCTGACACCGACCCTCGCTTCAAAGGCGCCGACAGCAAGATTCTTCTTGCTGAGGTATGCCGGATGATGCGCGAAAAGGGGTACGAAATAGGAAATACGGATATCACAATCTGCGCGGAGCGCCCGAAACTCAACCCTCATATCGACAGTATGCGCGATGTTCTCGCGCGGATATTATCGACAGAGGTGGAGAATGTTTCCGTAAAAGCCACCACTACTGAGAAACTCGGATTTACCGGACGAGAAGAAGGAATATCCGCATACGCGGTAGTGCTTCTTAAAGGTACAGGTACAAAAACCGACGCATGATCTACCCCCTGCTGGCAATATTGATCGCCACCGCAGGCGTGATAAAAGGATATCGCAAGGGATTCTGGCGACAGATTCCCTTGCTTATCGGATTTTGCTTCGGAGTGGTATGCGCACGCATCTTCTGCCTACCGGTCGAGGAAGGATTAAGGGAACTGATTCCATCCATTGCATCGCGCCCTGAAAGCGACTTCGTCTACAGCACCATCTCAAGAGGACTGATTTACGTGATTGTTTATGAACTGTTCAGTTTCTGCACGGGATTTTTGCGTCTACTGTTCAAAACCTTCCGCAGCGGAGTTCTTGACAGCATGGCAGGATCATTCTTCACACTTGTCAGATACCTGCTGATGCTCTCGGTAGCATTCAACTTCCTCCTTTGTTGGCAGACAGACTCCCAACTTCTGCGCAGTGCAAAATCAGACGACGGCAACATCGTAGAAGCGGTAATGCTGGTAGCCCCCGCCATCCTTGGCGGCGACTCCGTTGAAGACCTCGCCCATATCCTCCAACTTGAGGAAGCCAAATGCATCTCCTGATAAAGATGTTTAAATAACCTCGATGCTTATTCGATACGCATTAGATACATATTTTCTATGCTTGCTCTAAAGGTATTCGATGTTAATCTAATACTTATTTTGACTTATTTTGACAAAATTATTGTTGGTGAAAAATATTTTTTATAATTTTGCACAACTACTTGCGGTAATAGCTCAGTTGGTAGAGCATCAGCTTCCCAAGCTGAGGGTCGCGGGTTCGAATCCCGTTTACCGCTCAATTAAATAAAATACTCTGAGTGAACAAATTATTTTTCACTCAGAGCATTTTTCTTAATATGACTTTTGATTAATTATGGTGTACGTTGTCGTGTGCAAGCACCTGCGGTGCGCCGCTCAGAATCTATATATCTTCCCATGATTATCCTTTAATTCTCCATATCCGATACAATTCAGTCTCCTCATCCATCCAGCCTTGAAGACACCCTGCGACGGATCCCTCGCCACTATGCTCTCGATGAAAGCCACCCTGCGCGCCTTGACCTCGCTGAAAAACTCACGCGCATCGCAGCCATTCAGAGCCGCAAGCGTCTTCTCCCCGACGATACCGTCTACCTTCACGCCAAGCAGCCGCTGGGGAATACGGATACCGTGCGCCCCTGAAGCCCACACCCAATCCACAAGCAGGTTGGCAAGCGACTGCGAGCGTATCCGGTCAGCCTTCCAACGGTTCCAGTAATGCGGGCGCATCACACGCTCCACGACATCATGGTCAGTCAGCAGCCGCAGGTCATCCACATCGATATCCCCGTCCCCATCCTTGTCATAACCCACCTGCCGCCACGTGGCGATGGTCACTCCCTTATTCGTAGCCCCGCCCCTGTCGGCGGGGTGGTTGCTGAAACCACCCTCGAACGACAGTATGAACGGTGCCAATATCTCTATCTTCGCCATATCATTTAAAATTTACTTCGGTTCCTTGAACTTCTGCCCTTTCAGCCGATCCCTCGGAGGGATGCCGTTCGGGCAGTCATCCCTGCGGCAATGCCACATCTTGTAATACTCCTTCTGCCTGCGCTCCTCGTCGCGCTCCTCGGTAAGGGACGTGATCCGCCCGTTCGCCTCATTGAGCATGTCCTGCACTCGGTTCACCTCCTGCTCCGAGCTATACAGCTTGTCCGTGAGATTCCGGATCTGCTCTGTCTTCGAATCCAGCGCATGGTTCTGCTGCGAGATGCGCTCTATGTAGTGAGCCTCCGATTTGTTGAGTGTCTCGATGGACGAGTGCAGATCCTTGATCCGCGCCTCGTAGTTCTCGATCATGAGCTTCTGAGCCTCAGCTACACGAGCGTCAGCGTCCGCCTTGGTCTTGCGCCTGCCGCTCTTGGTGAACATCCCGATACCCAACCCGCCCGCGATGCCGCCAAGCGTCTGTAATAAGCTTATCCATTCCATAATGCTTCCAAAATTAACGCATCTCAACCTGACCGGATGCTTATCGCTTGAATACCTCCTGTATATACCTTTTTTGATTATTTATCACTATAAAATTATGGGTATATAGGTAATTTTATGTAATTTTGCTTATAAACAGTATCTGGACTGTTGATTAAACTTTGATACCCATGTTTGAAAAAGAAATTTATATAAAAAGGCGCGAGGCGCTGAAACAAAAAGTAGGATCCGGTCTGATTCTGCTGTTTGGTAATGACGAGTGCGGTGTAAACTACGAAGACAATACATACCCATTCCGACAGGATTCTTCTTTCCTCTATTTCTTCGGACAACCGTATGCCGGTCTAAATGCCATAATCGACATTGACAATGACAAGGAGATTATATTTGGCGATGAGCTAACAATCGACCATATCGTGTGGATGGGAAATCAACCCACAATCCATGAAAAGGCAGCTCTCGCCGGAGTGTCGGACACTCGCCCTTCGTCTGAGCTGAAGAAATATCTCGACCGCGCTAAAACCGCAGGACAGACAATACATTATCTTCCGCCCTATCGCGATACACACCGCCTCAGACTTTTCGAACTTTTAGGTATAATGCCTGGCAATGATACACCTTCTGTAGATTTGATAAAGGCGATTGTTGACCTGCGAAACCATAAGCAACCCGAAGAAATCGAGGAAATCGAGAAAGCATGTCGCGTTACCGCCGATATGCATATCGAGGCAACGAAGGTTGTACGTCCCGGAATGCATGAATATGAGGTATCCGCTGCTCTGGAGGCTGTGGCGCAGGCAAACGGTTGCGCATTGTCATTCCCGACCATAGCTACCGTTCACGGCGAGACGCTTCACAACCATTACCATGGCAACATTATCAAAGAGGGCGACATGCTGCTTGTCGATGCAGGAGCCGAGACTGCCGAAGGGTATGCCGGAGATATGTCATCCACAATCTGCGCAGGACGCAAATTTACCGAACGCCAGAAACTCATATACGATATTCAGGTCGCATCCCATCTGGCAGCCGTGGCAGATCTGCGTCCCGGAAAGCCATTCCTCGAGGTGTATGAACACGCAGCTGAAGTTATATGCGACGGACTGCGCGGACTCGGAATAATGAAAGGTGATCCCAAAGAGGCTGTCAGGGCCGGAGCTCATGCCATGTTCTTCCCTTGCGGATTAGGACACATGATGGGGCTTGATGTTCATGATATGGAAAATCTGGGAGAAGTATGGGTTGGATATGGCGGCAAACCGAAAAGCACACAGTTTGGCCGCAAATCACTTCGTCTGGCACGTCCGCTTGAAGAGGGATTTGTACTCACCATCGAACCCGGTGTCTATTTTATCCCAGAGCTAATTGACTATTGGGGCGCAGAGAAGCGTTTCGCTGATTTCATAAATTACGATGAGCTGCAGAAATGGCGTGATTTCGGAGGAATCCGCAATGAGGAAGATTACCTAATCACCGCAGATGGAGCACGTCGTCTTGGCAAGAAAATACCCTTGACAACCGAAGAAGTAGAAGCACTGAGATGACATCAAACCGCAAAGCGATAATGTCTGCTGCCGTGGCTGTATTAAGCTGGTCAACGGTAGCAGCTGCATTCAAAACCGCATTGATATATTACTCTCATTACGAGATGCTGACAGTGGCAGCCCTGACTTCCACCATCATATTTGCCATTGCGGTTACACTGCAACGCAAATGGTGGCAGTTTGCCAATTTGGATAAAAAAGGCTGGGGAGCCCTTGCGCTCCTCGGTCTCTTCAGCCCCACACTGTATTATCTGGTGCTGTTTTCCGCATACGATATGCTCCCCGCCCAAGTGGCACAGCCAATCAACTACTGCTGGCCAATATTTCTGGTCATTCTTCTTGCCGCAGTCATGCATAAGCCTGTCCGGCCAAGACTATACGCAGGTATGGCTATCTCACTCGCGGGAGTTTGCGTAATATCTCTCAGCGGAGGCATCGACGGAACACTCTCCGTTTCCGGTCTCGCCATGGCATTCCTCAGCGCAGTGCTCTGGGCTGTGTACTGGATACTCAACGAAAAACTGAAAGGGGATTTTGATGAAAGCGTAAAACTATTCGGATCATTCCTTTTCGGCACACTTTATCTCCTCATCGGACTGCTTTGGGTGCCGGCATCTTTCGCCTCCCCCAACGGGGCTTTGTCGAGCATATATGTAGGTGCATTCGAGATGGGCATCCCGTTCCTGTTTTTCAGCATCGCTCTAAAGAATGCCTCAAATGTGGCTGTGGTCAACCAGATGTGCTACATCGCTCCCTTCCTGTCGCTGTTTTTCATTTCAATGATCGTTGGAGAGACGATAAAGCCGACATCTTACATAGGGCTGTCACTGATAATTTCAGGAGTCATATTCAACCAATATATCGCCTACCCTACCAAAGCAACTGCATGAAAATCCGTATCCCGCCCGCAAAAGACATATGGACCGCCGCAGGTTTTCTCGCACTTGTGGTGATCCTCGTCTTTTCATGTATGTGGGTATGGGAGCAATACCTCAAGACTCCGCCATATGTCGATCCCGAGAGATACCCGATAAGGGGAATCGACATATCGGCACATAATGGCGACATCAATTTCCGCGATGTAAGGAGAGACGGAATAGAATTCGCTTTTATAAAAGCCTCAGAAGGCACCGACTTCAAAGATAAGAAATTTGCAGACAACTACCTCAAAGCAAGAAAAGCCGGCATAAAGACCGGGGCATATCATTTCTTCCGTTTTGACAAAGACGGAGTAGATCAAGCAATAAACTTCCTGAGAGCCACCGGCAACCGCAAGCTTGATCTCGGACTCGCCATAGATATAGAGCAGCAAGGTAATCCCGAAGGAATTGACAAAGAGCTCATAACCCAACGGCTCACCGCGATGGCAGAATACCTGTTCCTGTTAGGCTACCGCGTCACATTCTATACCAATCGCACCGGATATGAAGAATTTCTCATGGACTCATTTCCCGGTTATCCTTTATGGATATGTTCCTTCTCCGAACATCCCATTGACGCCGACTGGACCTACTGGCAATACGACCACCACGGCAAAGTGAAAGGGATCCACGGTGACGTGGACCTCGACACGTTCAATGGCTCAAGATCTGACTGGAGAAAATATCTTGCACAATGACCAAATCGGAATAAAATTATCCGATTTGGTTAACAATAGTTATTTTTATTGCCCAATATAGTAAAATTGATAATTTTTGTATTAATTTTGTAAAAATCTATCCGAAAAGTCTTTTCAACATCTGAAAACCGTTTGATTTTATTTTTTTATTTTTTGAGACAAAATAAAATTAAATCTGCTTTTCGAAGACCACCGGCTACGAAACTGACTCGAACTTTGCATAAATTATCAACAGTTCGTGACAAGAATACAAAACAACAGAACAATCCAATTATTATCAATTTTAACAACAACAGCTTATGCAGAAATTTCTAACGCGTATGGTGCTCGCTGTCATTTTGGCATGCGGCTGCATCATCACGGAAGCACAAGCATCGGGCAACACCCCTTCGAGAGGTGTCATCCGTGTCAAGCTGCAACCCGAAGTGGCACTGAAAGTGGGGTCAGCACCCCGCATGCAGGCTCACGGGGTTGTGACAACAGGAGTAACTCCGCTTGACCGCGCTGCCCGCGATGTAAAAGCAATCAGCATCAAGCCCATGTTGCCTTACGCTGCAAAATTTGCACGCCAGAGGGCAAAGTATGGACTCGACCGCTGGTATGTAGTAAGCTTCGACGAATCCGTATCACCGGACGAGGCCCGCAAGATATTTGCGGCAACCGCCGGCGTGGAGAAGTCGGAGACTGTAATGCCCATGTCATTGAAAGAGGGCAACGGTAATTTCCGTAAACTCGACCGCAGTAAAGTGGCCAAGGCATCCGCTCAGATGCCTTTCAACGACCCATTCCTGCCTAACCAGTGGCATTACCAGAACTTCGGTACCATCCCCTACAGTGTGGAGGGTGCTGACATCAATCTTTTCGAGGCTTGGAAAAGCGTCACGGGAAGCAAGGATGTCCTCGTAGCCATTATTGACGGCGGTGTGGACTACACACATGAGGACCTCGCACCCAACATGTATGTTAACACCGCAGAGCTCAACGGCAAAGAGGGTGTTGACGATGACGGCAATGGATATGTAGACGACATCTATGGATGGAACTTCTGCACCAATGAGCCCAAGATCTATCCCCACAGCCATGGAACACACGTGGCTGGCACCGTAGCCGCTGTAAACAACAACGGCATTGGCGTTGCCGGAGTGGCCGGTGGTGACGGCTCAAACGGTTCAGGTGTGAAAATGATCTCATGCCAGGTTTTCGACACTCGTTCCGGAACCGGCGAGGGTGATTTCGCGGCTGCACTTGTATATGCCGCTGAAAAAGGAGCAACCATAGCACAATGCTCCTGGGGTTGGCCCACAGCCGGATATTACGAACAGGCCGTACTTGATGCGATCGACTATTTCACAGCCGAGGCAGGATCAAAAAACATGACCGGAGGTCTCTGCATCTTTGCTGCCGGAAACGAAGGCAAGACAGGTGATTTCTATCCCGCAGCTTACGAGAAAGTGATTGGAGTAACTGCCATGACCTCCGAATTGACCCCTGCAAGCTATTCATGTAATGGTCCTTGGGCCGACATTGTAGCTCCCGGCGGTCTTATGGATTACGGTGAGGCACAGGGTGTACTCTCCACTCTTCCTAACAATGAATATGGATATAACGAGGGAACATCTATGGCAACTCCCCATGTAGCGGGCGTTGCAGCACTCGTACTGTCAAAATACGGCTCGCCGACATTTGTCAACGAGACCCTTCGCACCCAGCTGCTGACTTCCGTCAATGACTTCTACGGCTACGGAAACAACAGCAGCGTCGCAGGCAACTTCGGAACCGGATATCTTGATGCCGCCAAAGCTGTCAGAATGGACAATGACGCCACTCCTTCGGCTGTCGGCGACTTCGCACTGCTTGCAGCTCAGGATTACATAACCGTAACCTGGATCATCCCGGAATCATCCGACAATAATGTCAACAGCCACATAGTATATTATTCTACAGAACCATTCACTGCCGACAGTGACCTCACGAAACTGCAGAGGATGGTGGTTGATACCAAATTCCTCAATTCCGGTGATTCCAACACAATCGAAATCGGGAATCTCGCCAACCTGACAACCTATTACGTGGCATTGCAAGCGGTGAGTCGATGGGGAAAAGCGTCACCGCTATCTCCTGTAAAATCGGTAAGCACCAATGCCGGACCAAAGATGACTGTGGCACAGACTTCAATCTCTTTGGCCTCAACCGCAGCCGAACCTACCGCCTCCGCATCCATCACAATCGGCAACGAGGCTGAAGGAATATTGAAATGGGAATCAGCGAAACGAACTGTCTCCGCAGTTTTATCTTCAACAAAGCCCAACCCCGGCAAAACAGGACCGTTCAAAGGAAAAATCGCATCTTCTTCAGTAAAACGCTCCGCAGTGGCAGCCGCCCCCGAATATGAGGCTGACGAATATCCGCAGGAGATTTTCTATTGCGATCAACTCTGGGCGATGATTGGAGAAACTGACAAAACACTGCCTAACTCAATGGCTCAGTGGTTTAAAGTTGATCCTACAGAATATCCCGATGGATTCAACCTCACAACATTATGGTTTGAGGCTCCTCAGGAAGGCATATTCGGAGCGAATCCTGTAATCGAGATTTATAAGGGAGACTCCGGAATCAACACAGCATCCCTGCTCAAAACAGTAAAATACCAATTCTTCACCTACAACTATAACATCGCGCTTGACGAACAACTCTACTTCGCTCCGGGCGAATCATTCTGGGTTGTGGCTCACTTCGATGCTGGTCAGGAAGGGTATCCGTTGAGTATGGGACGCACTGATAAAGCAAATATCGCAGGATACAGCTACATGAGCACTGACAACGGCAAAACATGGGTTCAGCTCTCGGCAGCTCTTAAAGGCAGCAGTTATGAATCTATGGCAGAACAATGCACATGGGCTGTGAAAGCACGCTCACTCAACCCTGACTGGAGCAGTTTCCTTGAGCTTGATCCCACATCAGGCACAGTGCTTAACGGTGAGACACAGAATATTGATGTTAAGGCTGACGGACGCAAACTTGTCAACGGCACATACAAATTCAATGTCAACCTTTCTTCTAATGAGACTGACTCTAAAGTCAAGGCCATACCTGCCACGCTCAAGGTGGAAGGAAACAAACCGTCAGTTGTCGTGCCGAAGATTGTTGACTTCGGTAGCCTTCTCGTCGGACAGACAAAAGTATTGACCGTAGAGGTTTACAACAAGGGATACGGATCATTCAGAGGTTCACAATGGGGAGCAGGCATATATTCCGACAATATATCCTCTTCATCCAACAACTTCTCTGGTCCGGATATGGTGCAGAGCGGCTTCCCGGCTCGCGCAACAACACGCATCCAGCTCACATATTGCCCGACAGAAGCAGGTTCCCACCATGGCTCAGTTTCCTTCCGCGACATGAATGGCGAGGAGGTTAAAATCCTTGTGCAGGGTGTAGCCACCGAGCCGGCCCGTCTCACAGTTGAGCCGGCAGTGATCGATGCAGGCAACCTCAAGCTTGGCGAAGATCCCAAAGAAATCGGTTTCACCATAAGCAACGATGGCAAATATCCACTTGAGTTTGTATTCCCTAAATTCTCAGACGAGGCTGTAGAAGGAGCATCCGGCATACATAAGTTCGGTTATGCAGTTTCCTCTACGCTCGAAGGATTCCAGGAATTCGGATATGAGCCGGCACCCGCATTGATAAATGCCGTCGACATCACATCCGCATTCAACGATGCCACTTACATTACAGGCCCTGTGTCGCTCGGATTCTCATTCCCTTATTATGGAAAGAATTATGAGAAAGTATATCTGACATCATTCGGCGGTGTGATGTTCGCACCCAACGAAGCAACCATGCGCGGTCCACTTACCGAGACCTCCGCGGAGCTCAAGGGAACGGGTATCATATGCGCTTACGGACGCCAGTTGCAGATGGGACCGGAGTCTAAAGTTGAATACGCATGGAAAGACGGTAAGTTTGTGATCAATTTCACTAACGTGCTCGCCCTTGTGTACGATCAGGATTATGCTCCGATGTCATTCCACATGTCTCTCTCACCGACAGGTGACATCGAAATCTTCTATGATGACTATGAGAACTACGGTTTCTTCCAGGAAGGAAGCAGCCTCTTCTGCGGCATCAATGATCCTGAAATGCAAGACTGCGTGACAATCACATCCGCAGAGATGGTCGATTACTTCGGAATGCGTGAAGACACTCCGGAGAACACCAGATACACCAAGATTGCTTCCGGAACAGCAGTCAGGTTCGAGGCTCCGCAGGCAAGCTTCGTGCGCTCGCTCACTCCGGCTTACGGTCTTGTCAGCCCGGGTGAAAGCGTAAGTGTCAAGGCTGTGGTTTCCGTTGATCCGGAAATGAACGCCGGCCAGACCTACAATAATCTCGCTATCGTAACAAATGATCCGCGTCCGGCTGTGTCTGCAGTCAGGATCAATGCCGAGATCCTTCCTGACGGACTTGATGCCGATGCATCGGTTGCAAGCACTTCAATTGATTTCGGAAAGGTTTTCCGCACATCAGATAAAACCATAGCTGTGACTGTGAAGAATTCCGGTCATAATCTGCTGACCATCCAGTCTGCCGATTTCGACAATAAGGATATCACAATATCCTCTGAACTCCCAGTCACTGTTAAACCCGGTTCATCATACGACATCGTGGTGGTTGTGCCAACCGCTACCGAAGGTGAGGTGAAAGGCAAACTGACAGTGACAACAGATGTGAAGACACTGACAGTTGACATCCTTGGCGAAGTTATCGGATGCCCCGCGGCAGACCTTTCATTTGAAGAGATAACCGAAACTATTCCAAGCGGGACACCTCTTTCAAAGACACTTGAGATAAACAACTCCGGAAATGAGCCCCTTGAATATTCGTTCAAGCCTCTTGACGGTGTCAAGGTCAAAGTACCCGAAGATGGTGAGTCTCAGACATCTTACACATATGGTGCTTCCGTAGACAAAAAGGCTGAATACGCATGGGAAGATATCGTTTCTGATGGAAGAGGCGACTTCACCGGCTACAGATATTATACTCAGCATGATTACATCACAGTAGATCTTCCATTCGAATTCCCATTCTATGGTAAGAAATACAACAAGATGTATGTTTACAACACCGGTTTCGTATCATTCACCGAACGTCGCGATGACAAGATCTGGCCAGAGCCTCCCGCAGCGTTCCCCAACGAGACCGTGTTCACGAACATCATAGCTCCTTACTGGGGTCTCCACTCCATGAACACCACCAAAACCGCCGGAACATACCATTATGTAACCGAGGACCGCGCTGTGGTATCATTCATGGAATATGGAAACTCAATGAATTATGGCGTCTGCTATCAGCTAATCATGGAGAAAGACGGCTCTTTCAAATTCCAATACAAGGATTTTGACGAGAACTCTGTCATCATGTCGCCGTTCGGACTTGCCGGCATATCCAACGAAGATGCCACAAACCATATCCGTCTACCGGAACGCTTCATAACATTCGGAAATGCTGTGGCATTCACTCCTGTGATCGCCAAGACTCTTGCTCCCGGAGCAAAAGAGAATGTGACTATCGACATAAATACCGACCGCATGGCTGGCGTTTATGAAAGCGAACTTGTGCTCAGTACCAATGTTCCCGGTAAGGAAAATGTTTCAATACCTGTAAACTTAACGATAACCGGTGAGGCAAAGCCTGTTATTCCGGAGACCGTTGAGATCGAGAATGTCAAGGGCTTCACCAGCACAGACTATTCTGACCCGCTCGTTCAGATGGGTGCTTGCTATGCTGCAAGATTCGAGGTTGCCAACGAGGGTACAGCCGCATTTGAAGTTACAAACGTGACTGCGGATATACCGATGATCGAGGATCCCGACTTCGGATACGAATTCCCGGCATTCAATCTCTGGGGAAAACTTCCGGAAGTTGATTGGATTACCGGAGAACCTACCGGCAATTATGCATGGCAGGATCTATCCTGGGGATTCGCACCTCAGACAATTGCCCGCACTCCATTCGAGATCGGTGTGATCGTAACGCAGAACGAATACTGGATGACCCCGGGCACATATAATGTTCCGGTTACCGTAGAATACACCACTCAAGCCGGAGGCGACCCCGTCACAAAGGTTGTCAACGTCAAGATTGTGGTCACTCCGGCACCGTCAATGACAATGGATAAGGAGGAGATACGTGTAAGCAACGCTGCCGACAACCATGTTTCAGTTGAGACACTGACTATCGGCAACGAAGGTGAATACAAACTCTCCTACTCTCTGAGTCTTGATCCTACTGGTGTAGGTGAAGAGATTGAGGACATAGGCGGAGGAATCGCCCCCTGGTCTTTGCGAAGCGAAAATCTAAAAGATAAGGTGATACCTTATGAACTTGCCGACGGCAAATTCTCACGCAAAGTAAAGGCTTCCGAGACAGAAGAGGTTAATCCTTACGATCTGCCTTCAGACTTTGAATATGGCAAAGCACTCTACTATGATGCTATGCCCGGAAACAAAGCTTCGTATAACTATGGTTCTGGAACAGTCTTCGATGTCTATAAAGAGGCTGTTGCGTTCAAGGCTCCTGCCGACGGAATAAATATCTCGCATATATATCTGCCGGTAGCTACTGAAGATCTGCACAACGCCGAGATCAAGATTGAGATTGTATCCGGTAATGATCCTGCCGATGCCCAGGTTATCGGAAAGGGATCGTTCACAATAGAATCTCAGAACGGACAAGGACAGTTCTTTGTTGTCGCACTTGACAAGCCTGTCTACATGAATCCATCTGAAGAATTCTGTGTGGTTGTCACATATCCTGAAGGAATCAAATATCCATCTTACCTATGCGTGAAAGAGGAACCCGTCACTTCCGGACGCTACCTCGGCTGGGTAGAGAGCGCAGGATGGTATGACGTTGCAGAGATGTTTGAGGACCAAGTCGGTTCAATAGGCTATATGCTCACATGCCTTGAGACCAAAGCAGGAGAGCCATGGATCAAACTGATCACAGAAGAAACCGAAGGCGAGATCGCCGTAGGTGAAAAGAAAGAGGTGAAGGTTCAGGTCAATGCCGCTGCAGCCCGTCTTGAAAAAGGCAACAAAGCCATGATCGTGATAAAGGGGAATGATCCGGCAATGCCGATGGTCAACTTCCCTGTATATCTTGACATGAACAGTTCGCCGGTAATCGAGACCGCATCATCCAAGGTATACGCCAAGGAGGGTGAGACAACCAATATCTCTGTTTCAGTATTCGACGAAGACGGAGATGACCTCACAATCAGACTTACTGACAACAAGGGGTTGGCAAAAATCACATCCGTCACTCCCGATGCAGCCGATACCGAGGCCTCGGCAACTATTGCTGAAGATGGAAGCGCTACAGTGAAAGGCGCTACATTGCCGGTGAAAGTTAATGTCGGCATAACTCCTGAATTCGGGGATGCAGGTTCATATTCATTCTCAATCGCTGCGGCTGATAAGGCAGGTCATGAGACTCGCGCCAAAGTCAACTATGAAGTCGAGAAAGTGAACCGTGCGCCGATAGCGGCAGATGTCAGAAAAATCACCGTTAAAGTCGGAGAGCTTTCTGAAGTCACCGATTTCGCATCGCTCTTCTCAGATCCAGATGGAGATGAACTCACTTACTCATTCTCCATGCCTGAGACAGAGTTGGCGGAAGCCTTCACCACCTCAACGGGCGTTATCTTCCGCGGTATAGCTGAGGGAAGCCTCCAGGCCTCTGTAACTGCCATCGATCCAGAGGGACTTACAGCCACCGCTCCGATAGAGGTTGTGATTTCAGCAACATCCGGAATAGACGAAGCGCTTGCTGATTCAGGCAAACTTATCGCTCTCGGAAGCAAGATTGCAAAAGAGACTCTCGATTACACCGCTCTTATCGGTGGAGAGCTCGTAATCAACGTGTTTGACCAGTCCGGCAAATGTGTTTTCCGCGATAATGTCAATGTAAGTGTTGGTGAACGTGCAGGCATAATAACCGCTGACCTTGCTCCCGGTGTATATGTGCTTCATGTGACTTCCGGAGATATCTCTGAATCATACAGATTCATCCGATAACCCGCTGTTACAAACCATCTACAAACGCCGCGTCCCTCGGGATGCGGCGTTTATTTTTTATAAGACGGACACTTATGCCCAATCCAGCAATATTAGACAAAAATACGCGTTATTTAAGAGGAAAAATGTTTCTCGTAATAAACCTGTACTTGTGAATAGATTTTACAATATATCAAGACTGAATATAGCAATCTCCATATTACTGATTCTTACTGCCTCAATATTGGGTACGGTAAAGGCTCATGCTCTCCCTGCTGACCATTACGCTGCCAACTCCGTCTTATCAGAGGGAAGGTGGATGAAAGTGAGAATCAATGAGACCGGAATGCAGCTCATATCAAATGCAGACCTTAAGGCCTTGGGATTCTCGGACCCATCGAAAGTAAATGTATATGGCACAGGCGGACGCATGGTCAGAGAGGCTCTCACTTCCGACATGCCCGATGATCTTCCTTTGATTGAAAGCGTGCACACATCCCGCGGAATAATTTTTTTCGGTGTTGACAACATCACCTGGAGCCACACCGGAAACGGGAATTACAGCCACACTCTCAATCCATATTGTGCCGAAAGCTATTATTTTCTTTCCGACAGAGAGATAGAAAAACCGGAAATAAAAAAAGCCCCCGTTTATACGAGACCCGGCGGTTCCACATCAACGACATTCAAGGCCCGTCTGCTCCATGAACGAGACATGCAGGCCCCTTCGGAAGCCGGGCGTCTCCTGCTCGGTGAGGATTTCAGATCCACTCGTTCCCAGACATTCAATTTCAATCTGACTGATATCGCAGATAGCGACGTGTCCGCCAGGATTGCATTCGGAGCACGCACAAGCAGCGGAACATCCTCCATTCTTGTATCGGCCAACGGTCAGCAACTCCCCGCCACCAATACTGACAAGATTTCCGCCTGCGACGATGAGTTTATCAAGACAACCATATCCTCCAAGTCTTTCACTGTCGATTCCGACAAGCTCGCACTCGGCATAAACTATTCATATTCAGGAGCACTATTCACAGCCCGTCTCGATTATATCGAGGTATTCTATGACAGGAACCTGAGAATCTCCAACGGAGAACTTCATTTCTACAGCAACTTCTCCGGTGGGAATGTCATGATAGAAGGTTGCTCGGCAGAAACACGAATCTGGGAAGTCTCCGATCCCTGCGACATAAAGGAAGTGGAATTCACTCTCGACGGAGACAAAGCCTCATTCTCTCCTGCACAGGGTTACCGCGAATATGTGGCTTTCGATCCATCGAAAGCAGGCAGGGCAATTGTGCGCGGATCCCGAGTCAACAATCAGGATATACATTCCATGCCGGCGCCTGACATGGTTATAATAGCCTACGACCAATACGCTGATGCTGCAAAAAGAATCGCAAGGCTTCATGAGGAGACTGATGGTTTCGATGTCGCGGTTCTTACGCCCGAGGCGATATACAATGAATTTTCCGGTGGTCATCCGGATGTAGGAGCATTCCGCAAACTGCTGAAAATGTGGTATGACCGTGGAGGCGAGCGTACAATTAAATATTGCCTTCTGCTCGGTCGCGGATCTTACGACACTAAAATGGTTTCCTCAGGAATAAAGGCTGCCGGATATCGACCGCTTCCGCTGTGGCAATCACCAACAGGGGTGACTGAAGTCTCTGCATATTCCACTGACCACATCATCGGAATGCTTGATGATGTCACCGAACAAGCATTCAACATCAACTCCGCGAAGATGCATGTAGCCGTTGGCCGCATTCCTGTCACAAACGTGACAGAAGCGGACAATGTAGCCGCAAAACTCGAGAAGTATATAAAATCTCCCAATTATGGCACATGGCGAAACCGAGTTATGCTGATTGCCGATGACCAGGATAACGGTCTTCACCTTCGTCAGACAGAGGATGTCTACAGATCGCTTTATGCAAATGCGCCCAATTATCATTACGAGAAACTCTACCTCGATTCCTATCCTTTGGAATCCACCAGTCTCGGAATGACCTATCCGAAGGCAAAGGAGAGAATGATGCGACTCTTCGATGAGGGAGTGGTTTATACAAACTATGTGGGACACGCCTCCACGAATTCATGGACTCACGAGAAACTTCTGACATGGAAAGACATCATATCCTTCACCAACAAGAATCTCCCATTCTACTACGGAGCGACATGCTCCTTCGGATATTGGGATGGAGATAATGTCAGCGGAGCTGAGGTTCTGGTACTGAATCCCGACGGCGGATTCATCGGTGCCATCTGTCCGAGCCGCACCGTGTTCATGACTCCCAACGGTGACCTTAACAAAGCCATGGCTGATTACATGCTCACCACTGTCAGCGATGGTGGAGCAATGCGTGTCGGTGATGTTTTCGTCAATGCAAACAACCGCTCAAATGAAGGCAACAGCCTTCGCTATTGTCTTATTTCAGACCCGGCTCTGCGCATTCCAAAGCCTTCGATGAAAGTGGATATAGAGAGCATCAACGGATTAAATATCTCATCAACCTCCGAATTCCCGGAATTGAAAGCTCTCGGTAATGCAGAACTGACGGGACGCGTTATAAATCCCGACGGTTCCACAGCCGACGGCTTTAACGGAACTGTGACATTGGATCTCTTTGATGCAGAGAAAGTGGTGGAGACATACGGAAACGGCAAGGAGGGACAAAAAGAGTTTTATAACGACCGCAAGACAAAGCTTACCTCAGTATCAGCAAAAGTCATAAACGGAATATGGAAAGCCACGCTGAAGCTTCCGGCTGAAATCGATAATAATTACAGTCCCGCTAAAATCACGGCATACGCATGGAGCGACAAAGGAGTGGAAGCCCAAGGTTCTACAGAATCGCTCTATGTATATGGCTACGAAGATGTGGAAAATCCGGACACAAACGGTCCAGTTATCGACACGTTCTATCTGAACTACCCCGAATTCGCAGAAGGGATGATGGTTAATGCCAATCCGGTGGTTCATGCTTCATTCCATGATGAATCCGGAATCAACATCTCAGATTCCGGCATAGGACACAAGATGTCGGTGACTCTCGATGGCAAAAAAGTGTATGACGATGTTTCATCCTATTACACCTCGGATGCTGAAAATCCACTTGGCGGTTATATCGCCTATCCCCTCTCCGATCTGACAGCCGGCGACCATACTCTGAAGCTGACAGTATACGACAATGCGAACAATGCCACATCCAAATCTATCGATTTTACAGTTGGAGCAGTTAAGGATCCCGTTATCCGCAATCTCGCCACAGACGTGAATCCGGCATCGGTAAGCGTAGTCTTCTCCGTAGCCGTGGATCATCCTAACACCTCGATGAAATGCCATATAGAGGTATTCGAGTTGTCAGGCAAAAGGGTATGGGATTCCGACCGCACAGTCGTAAGCGATCTTCAGGGTGGTATGCAGACTCCTTGGGATCTATGCGATTCCGCAGGAAGGAGAGTGGCAAGAGGAATTTATCTGTACCGCGCTACAGTGCAGACTCCTGATGGAATGTATTCTTCACAGACAAAGAAACTCGCCGTCACAGCGAAATGATTCCTGAAAGTCCGTTTCAAAGCAGTGATATGAATTATGAATGAAGAGAATAACCTTATATTGCCGGAACCAACGCTCAGAAGGCTACCGTGGTATCTGGCATATGTGGAGATTTTAAAATCAAATGGTGTGGAGAATGTAAGCTCCACCCAGATATCAAGGGCACTCAGCGTTGATGCCTCCCAGATAGCGAAAGACCTCTCTTTTCTCAATATAAAGGGAAAGACCAGGATCGGATATGAAGTGAATACCCTCGTGGAAGCTTTGTCTGATTTCCTCGGTTTTACCCGCTCACACAAGGCATACGTCATCGGGACAGGAAGTCTCGGCAAAGCGCTTATACGTGATTCCGGTCTTTCAAACTATGGCCTTGAGATTGTTGCTGGATTCGACATAAACCCGGATATAATCGCCCGCAAGGACCTCGGCGTGCCTATTTATCATCTTGACCGGATATATGAGGTCATGGAAGAGAATCCGGCATCGATTGGCATCCTGACTGTGCCTGCGCAATCGGCACAGGAATGTGCCGACACTGCCATCAGCGCGGGAATAAAAGCCATATGGAATTTCTCCCCGTATCGTGTCAAAGTAGCTGAGGGGGTTGTGATGGCAAACACTTCAATATACGCTCATCTGGCGCTCATCTTCAATCGCCTTGAGGAAAATCGCGCACGCAACTGATAAATATGAAGATATTTAGAATATTAGAAAAAGAACTTACAGGTGACACTTTTGAATGGCATATGCTGCCAGATTCCACCGTGGTGCGTTCGGACAATCCTTTCTTCATACCTGAATTCGACACTGAATTCAAGGCATATCCCGTTGTTGCGATAAAGATAGGACGTCTGGGTAAATCAATCGCACCGAAGTTTGCTCATCGATACTACAACGAGGCAACACTTGCTGCCACAGTCAGAGCCGAAAATCTCCTCGCCTTCCTGCGCAGAGGCGGCATGCCGTGGGAGCGCGCTGTGGCTTTCGACCGCAGCTGCTTTATGGGCGAGTTCGTCCCTGCCGATGAATTGCTCAACTGCCGCAACGCATCAATAAGTTGCGGCGAAGAGAAGCTTGAACTGAATATTTCCGAAATTCGATCTACCATTAATGAAACTATCGCCTGTATAAGCAGGGATAATACCCTTAAAACCGGAGACCTCCTGCTGATTCCTGCTACCGGGAAAGGTCTAAAACTTTCCATAGGCGATAATCTAACAGAGGAATGCGACTCCGGTCCACTCCTTGAAATAAGAATAAAATGAACCTGAAGCGACTTTTATTAACTTCTTTATACATTGCTGCGTTTGCCGGAATGCAGGCATACGCATCTTTCACGTTCAAACAACAGTCACGGCTCGCATCAGGCAGCTGGGTGAAGGTGGAGATTGATTCCACAGGACTTTACCAGATACCATATTCGACATTACAGGAAATGGGATTTGCAGATCCATCGCAAGTGGGTGTATACGGCAAAGGCGGCGGTCTGTTGTCAGTAAATTTCAACTCATCATCAGAAGGCGTTCCCTACGATGATGACATATCCCCGGTTGCCGTAATCCACGAAAATGATAATCTTTATTTCTACGCTCTTGGTGTCGAAGACATAAAATTTTCTACCGGCAGCCAACCTCAGTTCAAGAAGGATCTGAGAAATATCTATTCTGACACAGCATATTATTTTCTTTCGGACTGTGAGGAACCGGTTGCGGCAAAAGAATCTGCATTCAACAGCACATCAAGAGATCTTCCATCCGGATGGGATTACATTTATCATGAAATGGATCTACATCAGAACACCACCAATACTGGACAACTTTTCTGGGGTGAGGATTTTCTTGACGGTCAGGATTCAAAAGAATGGAGGCTTAATATTCCATTTAATGTCGGCGGAGAAAGCATGCTTGCTTACAGGTTATACACATCTCCCGGCTCGAAGGGCAATGTCTTTATAAATATAGGAAGCTCAGCTACAGCACATCAGACATCTTTCTCATTCAACGCCACTGACAGATTCTGCGTGATTCCCTCCATTACGGAAGACTCTCCCGCAAAAATTGAAATACCGTCCCAGGAAGAAATGACTTTGTCTATACGCACGGAGAGTAATGATCCTGACTTCCTCAATCTTGATTACTGGCTGCTTTCCTATCAGAAAGAGCTTCCGGGAATGAATGGTCTCGGAATCAATCCGGCTGAGCGATACTCTTTCCCCCTTGCAGCGAATACATATTATAACCTGACTCTCAAGGAAGGTTTGCGACTGCTTGACGTAACATCTCCCCAATCGATGCGTATAGGCGTGCGTGATGAAGAAGATCCCGCCTCTGTATGCTTCCGGACCACAGCTGCCAATACATCAGTGCTGATTTATGATCCCTCCCGCCCGCAAAAACATATTTCAGGATGGAGACATGTATACAATACTGACCTGCATTCGCTACAGACAGATGGTGTGGAGCTGCTCATAATCACAGTGCCGCGTTTGCGTGCGTATGCCGAACAAGTGGCAGAGCTTCACCGCAATTATGAAGGCTTCTCCGTAGCTGTGGCAAACGTCGAGGAAATATACAACGAATTCTCGGCAGGAGTGCCGGATCCTATGGCATACAGAGCCATGGCAAAGATGCTTCACCAATCCGAGGGAAACAAACTGAAAAATATACTGCTTTTCGGACCGAGTGACCGCAATCTGCGTCGCAAAGTGGAAGGGGAATCAAAGTTTGACCGCATAATCGCGGTACAACAGGCGAGCGTGACACCGGACAGAGACGCATCCCCGGCATACGATTTTTATGGCATCCTGAGCGATCAGCTAAGCGAAGTATATCTATATCGTGAAACTATGGACGTAGGAGTAGGCCTTTTATCGTGTGAGACTGCAACGGATTGTGAGCGCGCCATACGTAAGATCGAGGAATATCTCACCGATGACACCCAGGCTTGGCGAGTAAACGAGACCCTGACAATAGGCGGTCTTCATGACAAGCACACACATGACCAGCAGGCGCAAGACTTCGGTAATTATATCCGCAGATACCCCGGCATCGAAGGCATGGCCCACACCACAATAGCCGTAGATGCATATGGAAACGATGGGGCCCGTCGTCAGATGGTTTCAGCATTGGAACATGGTAAGATTTTCTCAGCGTATTTCGGACATGGATCATCATCCATGCTTGGACAGGATAAGAAATTTTTTACAACCTCGGAAGCAATCGGTCTGAAAAACAGACATCTTGGCTTTATGTTTATGGGAGGGTGCGATTTCTCACAACCTGACATCAGAAGCCGAGGTTTGGGAGAAACGATAGTACTCGATTCAGACAGAGGCATGGCAGGTGCAATTGTGAGTACCCGAACTGCCTATTCAAATCAGAATTACGATCTTGGGAAAAGAATAGTCAACGGATGGCTTGCACCCAAAAACAAGGATGTATCCCCCACTATCGGAGAGATATACGCCTCCGCCAAATCCGGAGCCACTTCGTCTAATTCATTGACATTCATACTCTCCGGTGACCCGGCTCTAAAAGTGCCGTCCCCGCTTAGGAAAGTAAAAGTCGAAGCTCTTGAAAGCGTTTCAGCCGGACAGAAAATAAGAGTGGAAGGAACTGTGACCGACGCAAAGGGGGAAACGGATAATTCTTTTAACGGCAAGATTGTACTGAAACTTATGGAGCCGTCCGTTACCCTTCGCTCAAAAGATTATATAACGAACACCGGATCGACACCGGACAAGACAACCGTCAACGGCAAAGACACGACAATATACCATACACTCGACATAACATACGATACAAATATTCTCACAGCACTCGAAGCTGAAGTAAAAGACGGCAATTTCTCTACAGAGATATTGATTCCCGGCGCAGCCTCCGCATTTAGTGGTAAATCCCTTAAGCTTCATGCCGGGGTATTCGATAAATCCCGCTGGCTCGGTGGAGCCGGATCAACTATGATGAAAATCGAATCAGCTCCCTCTGAAGTAACTGATATCGACATGTCAGCTCCGGAACTGACTGTCGTGTATGATTCAAGCCGTCAGATTATATCTATAAAAGCTACTGATGAAACGGCTCTGCCGTTGGATGCGGCGCGTTATGAAGCTACGCTTGACGGCAAGCCGGTAAAACTTATCAATGAGGAATATATCGAAAGCGGAGAAAGTGGCAAGCATTTTGAAGGATACGCAGACCTATATGATCTGAACGATGGCAAACACTCAATATCATTGACTTGTGCCGATATCGCAGGCAATAAAGTCTCAACCACACTTGACTTTGAAAAATTGCCGGTGTCTGCACCTCTGTCTCTTGTGCTGTCAACAAAAACAGCGGTGGATAATATTGAGATCTCTGTGGAAGGAGAACATACCGGTGCTCTTGATTTCGAGATCATCAACTCCGCAGGGGAGAAAGTAATATATGGATCTGCAGCTATGACCACATCCGCTGTGTGGAATTGCCGCGACATGAAAGGGAACCGTGTTCCCGCAGGTCTTTACCGCGTAAGGGTGCGTAGCTCGCAGGGAGCGGATGTGACAAAATACTCGGATTGGGCAACATTCGCGGTTCTCGATTGACAACATCCACGGCTTTCGCAATAAAAGGGTTAATTTTGAGTTTTACAGATAGGATGAAAATTAAAGTTAGAATATTGACAGCCATGGCGGCTATGCTCTTTACAGCAAATGCGCTCCATGCCCAGAACGACATAAAGGATAACGAGTTTAACCCGGTCAATACGGGTGTCACAACATTGTCAATCGCCCCGGATGCAAGGGGTAGCTCCATGGGTAACCTCGGAGCCGCCACAGATCCCGACATGAACTCACAATTCTGGAACCCTTCTAAATATGCTTTCGGCTACTCCACAGGTGGTCTGTCGTTGTCATATACTCCGTGGCTCCGCAAGATTGTGAATGACATATTTCTCGCCAACCTTGCCGGATATTGGAAACCGGGCAGCGGTGACAACCAGGCATTCAGTGCATCGCTACGTTATTTCTCGCTTGGAGAGGTAACGACAAGCGGTTACGAAAGCGAGGGAAACGTGCAGACAATCAATCCTTATGAATTCGCGATTGACTTAGGTTATTCACGTAAACTTTCAGAGAAATTCTCGATGGGTGTTGTGCTCAGATATATACTTTCCGACCTGTCATACAATGACACTCAGACCGGTGAGTCAAACACTGCCGCATCAGCATTCTCGGTTGACCTCTCAGGATATTATACCACATACCCGATGATAGGACGCAGTGAATGTCAGTTCTCATGGGGTTTCGACATATCCAACATCGGTACGAAAGTCAGCTACGACCACGGAGCGTCAAATGCATTCCTTCCTACCAACCTCCGCTTAGGCGCAAACTTCATGTTCCCTTTAGCTGACTATAACACTCTTGCCTTCGGACTTGACCTGAATAAACTTCTTGTTCCCACCAAACCCCGTCAAAAGGATTACGACACATCGACGGCAGAAGGACAGCAGGAGTACGACGAGGCGCTTGATAAATGGGAAAGCATGTCCCCTATCACCGGTATCTTCAAAAGTTTCACAGATGCCCCGGGTGGTTTCAAGGAGGAGCTTCAGGAGGTTGGCGTAAGTTTCGGTGCAGAATACGCCTACAACCAGCAATTCTTCGTGCGTGCGGGATATAATTACGAACATGCCAACAAAGGCGGTAGAAGTTATTTTGCATTCGGAGCCGGATTCTCGCTAAATGTAGTGCAGCTCGATGCTTCTTACATGCTTGCAACCGCTCAGAGCAGTCCCCTCGACCAGACTCTCCGTTTTACGCTTACGTTTGACATGGATGGTCTCCGGGACCTTATCGGCAAACGCCGCAGATAAAACCTACTACATAAAACATATAGCCCAAAACATATTATCGCAATGCTTGACTTTATATATTGGAATGCAGATCCGATTCTCTTCTCTATTGGTCCCGTTTCAGTCAGATGGTACGGACTGATGTTCGCAATCGGCTTCACTGTCGGATACTGGCTTGTTGCCAAAATGTTCCGACATGAAGGGGCACCGGAGAAATGGCTCGGAATCCTTCTTACATATGTGGTGGTGGCGACTCTCGTAGGATCAAGGCTCGGTCATGTGTTTTTCTACGAATGGGGTTACTATTCGAAACATCCCGCAGAGATTCTCAAGATATGGGAAGGGGGACTCGCCAGTCATGGTGGAACAATAGCCAATATCATAGCCTTGTTCCTGTTCTCATGGTTTGTCTCAAAGAAACCCGCCTCCTGGGTGTTCGACAAGATCGTGATAGCCATAGCTCTCGTTGGTGGACTGATTCGTATCGGCAACCTAATGAACAGCGAGATATATGGAAGTCCTACTGATCTTCCATGGGGATTCATATTCCTGCGCAACGGAGAGACCGTAGCGGCGCATCCTACGCAGATATACGAGGCTCTGTGTTACTTCGCTCTGTTCGGCCTGCTGATGTGGATGTATTGGAAGAAAAACGCAGAAGAACGCCCCTGGCTCATCACGGGTATCTTCTTTATTGGAATCTTCCTGCCGCGGTTCCTTATAGAATACGTGAAGAATGTACAGGTGCAGTCGGAATATGAGATGATCGCCAAATATGGAATGAACATGGGACAGATGCTTAGTATACCGTTCATTCTCCTCGGAGTGTTCCTCGTGATCTGGGCGCTATCTCATCCCAGGAAACACTTCACTTTCCCCAACCGATTCGCGGATGAAGAGTCCCCGGCAAAGACAACGAAACAAAAAAGGTTGAATCATTAAGATTCAACCTTTTTTGTTTTCGCATTATTGGTCGTCCGGTACTATTGAAACATCGATGCGACCTTACGGAGCGAGCTGATAAATATGTCAGCCTCCTCAAATGTGTTATATACTGCGAATGATGCACGGACTGTTCCGGGAACGCCAAGACGCTCCATCAAGGGCTGCGCACAATGATGTCCTGTCCGCACTGCCACTCCAAACTTGTCGAGCAGGAAGCCTATATCATAGTTATGCACATCACCTACATTGAATGAGATAACAGCCGCTTTATCGTGTGCCTCACCATAAATCTTTACTCCGGGAATCTCAAGAAGTTTTGCAGTGGTATAATCAAGCAGTTTCTCTTCATGACAGCGGATATTGTCAAGACCTGTTGTCTCTATGAAATCAAGTGCCTTGGAGAAAGCCGCGATGTCTATGAAATCCGGAGTACCAGCCTCAAACTTGAATGGCAGATCAGCGAATGTCGTGCCGTTGAAGCTGACATGCTTTATCATCTCACCTCCTCCCTGATATGGCGGCATCGATTCAAGCAGCGACTTTCGTCCGTAAAGGATACCCACTCCTGTAGGGCCATACATCTTATGGGAGGAGAAGACGTAGAAATCACAGTCAAGATCCTTCACATCAATTTTCAGATGCGGAGACGCCTGCGCTCCGTCTATCAAGGCTGGAACACAATGCTCATGCGCGATACGCACCATATCTTTCACCGGATTCACAGTGCCAAGGACATTGCTTATATGCGTGAATGTAGCGAGCACAGTGCGCTCATTGAAATACGAACGGTATTGGTCAAGGTCGAGTTCTCCCTTTTCGTTGATATCCACAACACGGATCTTTATATCTTTATGGCGCTGGAGCAACTGCCATGGCACTATATTGGCATGGTGCTCCATGACAGTCAGAATAATCTCGTCACCATCTTTGAAGCGGTCACCGAATGATGAAGCCACAAGATTTATCGCCTCGGTTGTGCCTCGCGTGAATATCACCTCCTCAATGCTGTCGGCGTTGATATAATCCTTAACCCTCCGGCGGGTGGCCTCCTGCAGATCTGTGGCCTCCTGAGAAAGAGTATGCACGCCACGATGTACATTCGCTTTGGTATGTTCATAAAGCGACGTTATCGTATCCACTACCTCAGACGGAGTCTGCGAGGTGGCGGTGTTGTCGAGATAAACCAACGGTTTGTCACCGACCTTTCTTTCAAGTATGGGGAATTTCTTCCTTATTTCAGCAACATCAATACTCATCAGTCATCAATTATTTCCCGCAGCGGGCACATGACGCGCACGCCGAGCTTTCGCCGGCGAAACGGCGTTCTATCATGATATGCAGACGCTCACGCAAAGCATCGACCTTCACTCTGTCTATAATATCGGCCATAAAAGCCTGCTTCAGCAGAAGACGCGCTGTTGCCTCATCAAGACCGCGGGTGCGCATGTAAAACAGTTGCATCTCGTCGAGACGACCTATCGCTGTGCCATGCGAGCATTTCACATCATCATTGTATATCTCAAGCTCCGGACGACTCAGCATTCGCGCGTCATCACTTCCCACAAGATTACGGTTTGACTGGAACGCCTCGGTTTTTGAAGCACCGGGAGCAACATGGATCCTACCTGTAAATGCACCGGCGGCTTCGCCATCAAGTGTGAATTTAAACAGCTCATTCGAACGGCATGACGGCACGGCATGGTCTATTCTCGAATATGTAGAGATCTTCCTTGAGGCATCCTCTATACCCATTCCGTAGAGATGCAACTCCGCATTCTCGCCCCTGAATACTGTATAATACTCATTTCTGGTTGTTCCGTTGAAAAGCGTCATTCCATCGATGGAGACGTTGCTGCCTTCCTCCTGTGCAAGATACAATGCCGACAGGCGGGAGGTCTTTTCGGTGGATTCCTCAAGATTATAATAATCGAATACCGCATTTTTCCCGGCAAAGACCTCCACAGTTTCCAACGACAGGAACTGCAAATCCGGATTCTGCGTATGATCGCATACAAGCAGCTTGGCCTCGGCATCATCCTCTATGATTATCAGAAGACGTCTTACCGCCATCAACGGCATACCATTTTCAAGTATATTCACAAGCTGCAAAGGTTTCTCGACCTTCACACCCTTCTTAACACGGAGATATAATCCATCCTGAGCGAAAAGTGTGTTGAGAGCTACAATAGGATTCTTGATATCCGCCAGTTTGCCATAGTATTTCGAGACATGCTCAGGGTAATCAAGGGCAAATGTGCGCAGACTTCCGACTTCCACTCCCTCGGGAAGAGATTCGCGAGCACCGGTGGTTTCAGCGAAAGTGTCATTCACGAGCATGAACAGCGAAGTGGATAGCATCGGCACATCACAACGGAATGTAGCATTCGGATTCACTTCGATATTGACCTTGGCTATGTTCAGACCATAATCGGGCGCAAGCATCTCTTCAAAGTCGCAGTTCTCGTAATTGTCACTTCCCGCCTTCGGCAACTCCATATCCTGCAACTGAAGAAACGCATCCTGACGCAGATCATTCAACGGACCTGCCCCATTGGAGTCAATCAGCTTGCCATGCTCGCGAAAAAGATCTATATATTGTTTCAGCGCACTCATAATCAACGGTTGTCTACCTCCTCTTTAATCCAGTCAAATCCTCTCTTCTCAATCTCAAGCGCAAGCTCCGGACCTCCGGACTTTACAATACGTCCTTTGTAGAGAATATGTATGAATTCGGGTTTGATATAATCCAACAACCGCTGATAGTGGGTGATCACAATAGTGGCATTGTTATCGTTCTTTAGCGTATTTACACCTTCCGCCACGATGCGGAGGGCATCCACATCCAGACCGGAATCAGTCTCGTCAAGGATCGAGAGCTTCGGTTCGAGAACTGCCATCTGGAAGATCTCATTTCTCTTCTTCTCACCTCCTGAGAAACCTTCATTAACCGAACGTGAGGCGAGTTTGTTATCCAGCTCCACCACCGCACGCTTCTCACGCATCATCTTCAGGAATTCAGTAGCGCTCATCGGCGGTTCGTGGAAATATTCACGCTTGGCATTTACAGCCGCACGCATGAAATTCACCATCGACACACCGGGAATCTCCACAGGATACTGAAAACCGAGGAACAGCCCTTCATGGCTACGGATTTCCGGAGCCATCTCAAGAAGATTCTTGCCATTGAATTCAGCGGTGCCCTCTGTAACCTCATAGGCAGGATTTCCGGCAAGCACCATTGACAATGTGGATTTACCGGAGCCATTCGGACCCATGATGGCATGCACCTCACCGGGGCGAACCTCCAGATTGATACCTTTGAGAATCTCCTTCCCATTTATTTGAGCGTGTAAGTCTTTGACTTTTAACATATATCTATCTAACATTTTGGACTAATGAATACACCGGCACCAACCATCCCGCCCCCGCAACTGCAAAGACCGGAAAGTGCGCCATTTTAAGAATGTAAAATTACAAATTATCCGTCAGATATAAAACAATTGACACGCCCAAATTGCTCAATCCACCGCCATTACATTAGAATCTCAGGTCATGAAAATGTTTTGGAGTGTGTTTAGTGGCAGGGAGGGTGAGAAGCTGGTTGTAGATGAAATCGAGAGAGCCGGGACGTGCATAGGGATTCTCCCCCTCTTCGCGGCAATATTTGAGAAAGGCGGGAGTCAATGATTTTTCAATTGCCGATTTTATGGAATCTTTATCCACTCCGCAGTTTATCACGGTGTTTCCAGCTACACGACCGCGCTGCCGATCACCGATATTGACTGTCGGTATACCGAACGACGGAGCCTCGATCAGTCCGCTTGATGAGTTGCCGATGACTGCCCCGCAATGTGATAGCGCGGAATAATACCGTGCACGCCCGAGTGATGTCACGCAGACTGAACGGGAACGGTTGTTCCCCGTCCAACGCCGGATCATATCTGCAACCTGTCGTCCTCCGGTGTCAGAATTCGGCATAGTAAAAATGATCTGAAGACCCTTAAACTCATCCAGAGCCTCAAGAAGCGACCGGGTCTGAGCTTCCGCCTCTTCCGGCTGACGGGTCACCGGATGAAAGGTGACAAGCATAAAACCCTCCTTCAAGTCAAAATCCATATCCGGTATCAACCCATGTATGCTTGCATTCAAATCAGATATAGACATCGGTTTTTCATTCCGGATATTGTCAACACCTAAACTTCCCGCATTAAACACACGCTCCGGTTCCTCACCCATCTGAATGACGCGACGCCTGTATTCTTCTGTAGCTGTGAAATGATATGTCGATAATTTTGTTATTGCATGGCGTATCGCATCATCATATGCACCTTCCGTAATTTCTCCACCATGCAGGTGCACAATCGGTATACCGAATATGGTCGCTGCAGAAGCTGCCGCAAGCATCTCATAGCGGTCTCCCAATATCAATATCATATCCGGATCCAGACTCGCAAACGCCTCGGCAAAACCCTTCATAGCTTCCCCCATCGCTTTTACTGTGCCTCGGGGAGAGTCATCATCGAGCGGAAGCGGAATCTTGAAATCAATATTGAAGCCATCCGCTATTATCTCATTGACAGTCATGCCATGCGCAGGAGACAGATGCATATTCGTGGCCACCACTTGAAGACAAACATCCGCTGAATCGCGGAGTTTTCCCATCAGGCGACTTAATATTCCATATTCAGCCCGCGTCCCGGTAACCACACAGATCTTTCTCATATCTCTATCATCTCATCAATATCGAAATCCCTTATGGCAGCCGTACCCTCTATATCTTTCCATCGCATGGGCGATATTCCTGCGCCGGGGCGCTTCGCTGTCATGTTATCCTCTCCGAGTATCTCCCCTTTTTTTATCATGCGGGAAGCGACAATGCTCTTGCGTGCAATTTCCTTATTACCTGCCTCGGAAGGTGTGACTCCCTTTTCGCTGCTTCCGAGTGCAACCTCAATGTTTCTTATGGCTCGGATCATCGCTTTCAACTCATCCGGTTCAAGAGACGCCTTATGGTCCGGTCCGGGAAGATCGCGCGATAGCGTGAAATGCTTCTCTATCACTGATGCTCCGAGAGCGGCAGCAGCAACAGGCACTTCTATTCCTGCGGTATGATCTGAGAAACCAACATTCCTCACATACTTCCTTAGACTATTCATCGCCAATAGATTCACATCACACATCGGTGTGGGATACTGCGTGTTGCAATGCAGCAACGTGACTTTCCCTATATCCTGCCCGTTTTCAGCGAGAGCCTGCAGTGCAGCATCGACATCTTCCGGGCTACACATCCCGGTTGACATCACCACCTCCTCATTATATCCCGCAATCTTACGCAGATACGGGTAATTGGTAATCTCGCCAGAGGGAATCTTCCATAAATCAAGACCAAGGGAATGAAGAAATTCTATACTCTCAAGATCAAACGGAGTGGAGAGAAATTTAATCCCCTTTTTTTGACAATAGTCTTTCAATTCGCGATGATCTCTTTCTGAGAGTTCAAGTTTTCGAAGCATGGCGAGTTGAGACTCTTCAGATTCCCCGGTGTTCTTCTTCTGATATTCGGCTTTTGAAGCTTTGCCGGTAACGAGATTTTCCGCCTTGAAAGTCTGAAATTTCACATAATCCGCACCAGCTTCAGCAGCAGCGTCTACAAGACGCTTCGCCATCTCCAGAGAGCCGTTATGATTAACCCCCGCCTCCGCTATTATCCTGATCATAGTTATATTATTTTATCTTACGTGCCGGAAAACCGACATATGTACCTGCCTCCACGGCATTCTTGGCCAATAAAGAACCGGCTCCGAGGAAAGAATCATCTGTCAATGATACACCCTGCACCATTACCGCTCCGCTTCCGACAAAGCAACGTGCCCCGACCCGGCAGGCACCATTGACCTTCGCGCCGGTAGATACATGAGTCAGATCGCCCACAACGGCATCATGCTCTATTATCGCACCGGTATTTATAATCACGCTTTCCCCGACATTTGCAGCGGCATTTACCACCGACTGATGCAACAACACAGTACCTGCCCCGACACAAGCCCTGGGGGATAGAAATGCCGTAGACGCTACCACTGTTGCCAATTCTCCTCCCGCCTCTTTGATGCGGCGATGGAGCTTCTGACGGGGAACTGAATTCTCTATAGAACCGAGAGTCACCAAGAATTCACAATCTTCTACATATGCAGGGATATCATCGTCCGAACCAATTACCTTATAACCGGAAACCTCAGTACCCACAAATTGCGGAAGATCAAGAATACCACGAATCTTTCTTCCCGCACTTTCCGCCGCTTCTATGACAGAGCGGCAATGACCGCCGCCACCAACAAGAATCAGATCCTTTTTCATAGCACAACGGATGAAGGCAGGTTTACAATAGTGTCGGCAAGGCGGATAGTATTCTCCTGGCTGTCGCGCTCACAGTCCTCAAACATCGGCAATCTCCACATCAGCTCCCATATGGGGCGTGTCATCACCCCATGATCATTGCTATATTCCAGGAAACGGTCTCTGTCTTCACGCGAAGGGAAAGCCACAGCATTCAGCCAATAATTTGACACCGAATTCTCAGGCTCGGCCATAAATCTCACACCATCATCAGAGCCGGAGAAATAATTCTTATAGACCTCTGCCGTTTCCCTTTTGGATTTAAGGAACCCGTCAATCTCCTCCAGCTGTGCGCACCCGAGGGCGGCGTTGATATTCGGCATTCGGTAGTTGTATCCGATATGATCATGCACGAACTCCCATCTTGAAGGCACTTTCGCCTGCGTTGTCAGATGCTTCGCATAGTCGGCAAGTTTCTCATCGTTGAAAAGAAGCATTCCGCCTCCACCGGTTGTAATGGTCTTGTTGCCATTGAAGCTGATAGCTCCCACTCTTGCGAATGTGCCGGTATGCTTCCCCTTATACCAGGATCCGATACTCTCAGCAGCATCCTCGACAAGCTCAATACCGTATTCATCGCATATATCTGCAATCATATCAATACGGCAAGGGTGTCCGAAAGTATGCATCGGAACTACCGCTTTCACTCGCCTTCCATTCTTTTTGTTGCGCAAGGTTCCGTCACCGTCACGCTCTGTATTCTCTTTAAGCCATGACCGCAATGCATCCGGAGAAAGTCCCATCGTGTCATAGTCCACATCGATAAAAACCGGATGCGCACCGATATATGATATGGCATTGCATGTGGCAATGAATGAAAGCGACTGTGTAAGCACTTCGTCATCACGTTCCACGCCGGCAAGCATCAACGCCATATGCAAGGCATTTGTGCCGTTCACGCAGACTACGGCACGTTTAGCCCCTGTAAAAGCCGCCATATCACGTTCAAAACGATCTACAAAAGCTCCTACACTCGAAACAAAAGTGCTGTCAATACATTCTTCCAGATATCTCTTCTCATTCCCCGCGAATGTCGGTGCATGCAACGGCACAAACTTGCCATCTTCAGCATGAAACCGGTTGCGGATCATTTTGAGAATTGAATCGTAATTCTTATCTGTCATCACAAGATTCTTTATTATACGAACTCAAATTTTTTGGTGTCCGGTAAAAATTTTAATCACGCAGAGTCTGACACTCCTGCTCCGCGCCTTTGCACAAATCGCCACGCGATTCTCCGAGATCTTTATCACCTGGCTTACCAATTCAAAGCTTTGCGCCTCAGCGGCTCTGCGTGATGCTTGACCATATAACGGTGCTTGTCAAAGTATAAATTTCCCATATTTATGACAGTTATGCATATTTACCGGACACCTATAATTCTAACTAAAATTCTTTCCCTGTCAACTGTTAATGTTGACAAGGAAAGAATAAAGAATCAATCCGAGAAAAAACGTTATCCCCACCCACATCTTCGCATTACGGGCAGCATCGTGAGCCGCACGTCTGCATTCCTTCCGCTCCTCCGGAGTATAGAGTTCCTTCCCCTCTTTGGAAACGCTGTGGCTCGCCTGGTCCCAGGCTTTTCGCGACATTACTGAATAATATATGGCGACAAAACCGGTGGGAGGGAAACATAGCAATGTCAGCAAAATTGAAACGGTCAGCAGCGACACCGGTGGATCGGGACGCTCCGCGGCGTCATCCTCCGGCATAGGGAATGGATAAGAGCCGAAAACGGAAGGAGTACCTTCCGGTTCCGGCTTTTGTTCAGGCTCAGGCTCGCGTACAACCACCGGATGCATCTTGTCGAAGATGCGCTGACGGAAATATCGACAGATGTCTGCCACATCTCCGGCTTGCTCCCAGTCGTCCATCCCTTTTGCCCAGACATACGTATCCGGACCGATACCTGCATCAACAAGAGCATCGAGCGTGAATGGACCTTGACGTTCGCCGTCAATCATTGCGAAATAAACCGCCATGTCAATTCGCGAGATTCATCAGATTTTCCATCAGTCCTCTGGTAGCACCTGTGACTGTAAGCAGAAAACCGATACCTCCGAGTACAAGCGCGATGATGGTCATTGTCCGTGCACTTGCATTGTTTGTATCCCCTTCCTGCTGGAAACCCTCGGCATAGTATTTGTTAGCCTTCTGGGCCTTGGTGATTCCTATAATACCGAAAATCATGCCGATACATGAGAACAGTGCCCCAAATACAGTGCCGATTATAGCCCACGTCAACCAGTTGGTATGCGGTATCGGTTCCGGACTACGGCCATAGATATTATATGGATCCGGACGGTTCCCATATTGCGGAGGATTCAATGGCTCCTCAGGGCGTGCATAGCCACCGAAGGCTGAATCCGACATGAATATATCAGACAGTTCGGGAAGAGATTCAGCCTTCACCCAATCCGGCAACCCCTGACGCCACACGAAAGTATCCGACTTTACACCTACATAGGGCAATTGATCCTTTGGGTATGGACCGGACTGCGCACCATTTATAATTACAAAATATTCCATATTACTTTCCTTTACCGTGATTACATTTCTTTACCGTAATTACATTCCTTTACCGTGGCAGTTCTTATATTTCTTACCTGATCCGCAGGGGCAAGGATCATTACGTCCGATTTTCGGACCTGCCTTGATCGGCTGCTGTGTAGGAGCCGGACGGTTCACGCTGGCTGCAGCCTGACGCTGTGCGCTTTCACCGGGATATGTATCGCGGGTAGTGCTGTAGTTGGCATATGGGTTATAAGCCTTTGCCTGCGCGGCTTTCTCCTGCATGGCTTTTGCCTCTGCAGCCTGAGCCTCCGCTGCCTTGGCCTCCTCATAGTCAACCACGGCGAGCTTGCCGCGCATCAATGTAGCCACAGCCTTGGAGTTCATATCGTAGAGCATCTTCTTCCAAAGCTCGAAAGCCTCTATCTTATAGATAACCAGAGGATCCTTCTGCTCATATGACGCATTCTGAACTGACTTGCGCAATTCATCCATCTCGCGGAGCTGCTCCTGCCATGCTGTGTCTATGGAAGAGAGAAGCACTGCTTTCTCCCAAGCCTTGGTGAGCGGCTTGCATTCGTTGGCATAGCATTCCTCGATATCCGCACGGATATTGAACATGCGGCGGCCATCTGTCACAGGCACTCCAATCAGACCCTTTGCACCCCTTTCCTCAACGAATTCCTTGATATAAGGTGCGGCGGTCTGCGCCATCTTCTCTTTCTTACGGGCAAATGTATGCATAGCCTCCTCTGCCAGACGATCGGTGAGATCACGGGAGTCGATCTTGCTGAATTCAGCCTCGCTAACGGGAGACTCGATGGCAAGCGACTTGCTGAGCTGCTCACGGAATTCATCATAGCTGTCATACTTACGCGATGCGATCTCGCCGGCAAGCTCATATATCATGTTGGCGATATCTGTGCCTATACGTTCACCCTTCAGAGCATTCTGGCGACGTCCATACACACCCTTACGCTGGGCGTTCATGATATCGTCATATTCCACGAGGCGCTTACGGATACCGAAGTTGTTCTCCTCAACGCGCTTCTGGGCATTCTCGATAGATTTTGTCACCATACTGTTCTCTATCATCTCGCCCTCCTTGAAGCCGAGACGGTCGAGCATCTTGACAACGCGGTCGTTGGCAAAGAGGCGCATCACAGTGTCTTCAAACGATACGAAGAAAACAGAGCTACCAGGGTCGCCCTGACGACCGGCACGTCCGCGGAGCTGACGGTCAACACGACGCGACTCATGACGCTCCGTACCGATTATGGCAAGACCGCCTGCAGCTTTAACCTCATCGGAAAGCTTGATGTCCGTACCACGTCCCGCCATATTGGTAGCAATGGTGACTGTGCCTTTCTGACCTGCCTGAGCCACGATGTCCGCCTCCTTCTGGTGGAGCTTGGCATTGAGCACCTGGTGAGGAATCTTGCGTAGCTTAAGCATCTTCGAAAGCAACTCCGAGATCTCCACGGATGTGGTGCCGACAAGCACCGGGCGTCCGGCATTCACCATATCCTCCACTTCCTGGATCACCGCTGCATATTTCTCCTTCTTGGTGCGATATACACGGTCGTTCATATCATCGCGGATCACAGGACGGTTTGTCGGAATCTCGATGACATCGAGTTTATAGATATCATAGAACTCACCCGCCTCTGTCATCGCGGTACCGGTCATACCGGCCAGCTTGCGATACATGCGGAAATAGTTCTGCAGTGTGATCGTGGCATAAGTCTGGGTAGCCGCTTCAACCTTCACGCCCTCTTTAGCCTCGATGGCCTGATGCAGACCGTCTGAATAACGACGGCCCTCCATGATACGGCCTGTCTGCTCATCGACAATCTTGATCTTGTTGTCATCGATCACATACTCTATATCCTTATCGAAAAGAGTGTAGGCTTTAAGGAGCTGATTGACGGTATGCACACGCTCTGCCTTGATGGCATAATTCTGAAGCAACTGGTCTTTCTTCTCCTGCTTCTCCTCGGCCGTCAGGTCCTCATTCTCAACGGCAGAGAGTTGCGCCGCGATATCCGGAAGGATAAAGAAATCAGGATCCTGGGTAGTGCCGGTCAATACCTCGATACCCTTGTCGGTAAGTTCGATGGAATGGTTTTTCTCATCTATCACGAAATAAAGGGGTTCCACGGCCTTGGGCATCTCGCGGTTGTTATCCTGCATATATTTTGCCTCAACCTTGAGCATTAGCTGCTTTATACCGTCCTCACTGAGATAGCGGATAAGGGGGTTATGTTTGGGAAGTGCCTTGTATACACGGAAAAGGGCCAAACCTCCCTCTTCTGTCTCACCCTTTGATATTTTTTCTTTGGCCTCAAGAAGCAAAGACTGAGCGAGTTTACGCTGAGCGTTTACCACTTTCTCCACGTTGGGCTTGAAATCGTTGAACATCTGGTCATCACCTTTCGGCACCGGACCTGAGATGATAAGCGGTGTTCTCGCGTCATCGATAAGCACAGAGTCAACCTCATCGACAATCGCATAATAATGCTCATCGCGCTGCACAAGATCCTGTGTCTGTGTGGCCATGTTATCACGCAGATAGTCGAAACCGAACTCATTGTTTGTTCCAAAGGTAATATCGCAGCGATAAGCGTTGCGACGCTCCTCAGAGTTTGGCTGGGTCTTATCGATGCAATCCACAGTCAGACCGTGGAACTGATAAAGCGGGCCCATCCATTCGGAGTCACGCTTTGCAAGGTAGTCATTCACCGTAACGACATGCACACCCTCGCCTGTAAGGGCATTGAGGAACACAGGGAGTGTAGCGACAAGTGTCTTACCCTCACCGGTAGCCATCTCAGCGATGTTATTGGTGACCTTGCCATTGTTCATCAGACCATGGAGCACCATACCGCCGATGAGCTGCACATCATAATGCATCATATCCCATTTCATGAGATTTCCGCCTGCCACCCACTCGTTCTTATAGATAGCCTTGTCACCGTCGATGGTCACGAAATCCTTACCGGCTGCCGCAAGCTCACGGTCAGCATCGCTGGCTGTAACCTCGATAGTGTCATTCTCCTTGAAACGACGGGCCGTTTCCTTCACCACGGCAAACACTTCGGGCAGAGCCGCGTCAAGTTCACGAGCGTAGTTATCAAACATCTCCTCACGCAGATCATCGATCTTCTTCCAGAGCGGCTCGCGCTTGTCATAATCAAGAGTCTCGATCTCGGCACGCACCGCTGCCATCTGGTCTTTATATTCCTGCGCACCGCCGCGTATGCGGTCGCGTATGGTGTTGATACGTCCGCGCAGCTCATCGTTAGATATTCCGGTGATTTCCGCGCTGATGGGATTTATCTCTTTTTCAAGGCGCTGCCAGAGCGGACGCACGGCGCGCTCCGACTGGTCGCCAAAAATTTTATGTAATAATTTTGAAAGCATATTTTGTATTTTTTATTTTCGTGAATCAATTATTGAGGAGAATCGGTTTGGAAGCTGCGCCGTTGGGAGAGCGTATTCTCAGAATACTGCTTATTGTCGGAGCGAGCGACACAGCCTCTATCGGAGTGCTGATCGTCTGGGGTTTTACTCCACCACCGGTGATAAACGCCGGTGTAAGCACCGGAGTCTCCCTCACAGGATGCTGTGTGACAGGATAGTTCACATCGTCAATCACGGTCCATCCGGGGTTGAATGTCACGATTATATCTCCGCCCTTCTTCGGATCAACCGACAGACGCAGACTCTCCTCCTCCGGTGTGGAAGGCGACAGAATATCATAAAGTGTAAATGCATCCGAGACTCCACTCATCTTGGTGAGGAAACTTCTGGCATCAGCCACAACATCGCTCACATCGAGTTTCTTATCCTCAAGTATCTTGTGATTCAGATAGAGATGACTGTCACGGAATGCGTCAACATAATCCGCGTTTCCATGAAGTGCGGACAGATATGAATTAAGCAACGACTCTGCCCTCTTTATGGAGAATTCCCCACCCGGAATCTTATATTTCTTGTCTTCAACTACGGCATCATCGAAATACCCTGTAGATGAAAGCCATATCACAGCATTTTCAGCACCGACATATTTATCGATTGCCTCAAAAAGGCGTCCGAGCTGACCGTCGAGACGCATGTAGGCATCTGTCAGCTCCGCGCGGAAATCACCATCCGTCACATACTTATACGGAGCCAAGGTATAGCCAAGGTTCAGCATGTCGATGGCATTGCCATTGCTTCCGATCTTCATCTGCCGCAGACATTCGATTGCTACGTCAGTGACTTCGGTGTTCCCCATGGGCGAAGCGTTGAAACGGCTGTACACCTCCCTGTCGGAGCGCGGGAACATATGACGGAACGGATAAATCTTTTTCTGCTGCGGCAGTCCCGGGAACTTATCGATGGGCATGGATGGTTTCCACTGCATCGTATCGAGACGCGAAGCCACCGGACTCGAATAATTCCGCGCGCTCACCGGCGCTGGAAGATTCTTGTAATATGTCGTGGTGGCCCAGTTGCCGGTATTGTCATTTATCCAGCATGCCCCGCTGCCGGCATGTCCGCTCATAATGATCGCGGTCTGGGGATCAGCGGCGAAAGAATATATCGAGGATAGAGCCAGACCATCCACTGCTATCTCATCACTAAGTGTGGAAAGCCTTATATTTTCAGGAGAATAGGAATCGTTGGTAAAATTCCCCATTGTCTTGGGGTCGGAGAGAGCGGGCTGCGTCTTCTTGGTCTGAGGGTCAAAGATCATCGCCGACGCAACACCGGTATTCGATGGGTATGCTCCGGTATACAGCATGGCGGTGGCGCTTGCGCCATCAAGACCCCTCACCTTGAAGTCTACATCACGCATGTAGGCGCCATCCTTCATCAAGCGCTTGAATCCTCGCTCAGTGAAGTATGACTGAAGATATTCTATGTAATCGGTGCGGAGCTGATCAACGACGATTCCCACCACGAGGCGTGGCCGCTGAGCTTCGTCGCGTGCCGCCTGCACGGCCACGTTCATTGTGACCAGACCGCAAAGCACCGTTGTTATTATTCTTTTCATTCCTTGAAGAAAGTTCTGATTCTTTTTGCCCTGACGCCATGGCATAGGCAATGGCAAGGACGACTGTTGCCCCCATCATGGGGAATACGGCAGGATTGGCACTCTGTGCCTGAAATGGCCAGACCACAAGCAATGAGCCCGTCGCCACTATATTATACCACGCCATGGCTACCGCACCATAACGCAGACGGACTGAAAGCACGCACAGCGCCATGAGCAGCTGCAGCGGATTGAGCCAGATGAGGAGAAGATTGGGTGATGTGGCTTCATGCTCCGAGATGAATACAAGGAAAAAGACCACACAACCTGCTATACCGCAAATTCCGAACCAAATGACATAAATTGCGGATATTATTTTTTTTCGCCAGATTTCCCAGCTTGCGGCAAGAAGAGATATAAGCAGGATCAGGCAACCGGCAGCCATGGGAGTGAGATACCAAGGAGTGGCCGGCAATGTCACATCTCCATTCCCTTCATTGAGAATGCGGGTGGAACTGACAAGTTTTCTACCGTCTTCAAAATGGGCATCACCGACTTTGCGCATCATCTCAACCGGTACGAACATCTCTTCGCGACCTCTCAACGGTCGGTCAAGACCACCTCCGAGGGCAAGATCAATGCCAAACTGATACCATGGATAATTCCGATGATAGGCACGCATCTCTTTGCGGAAGGTTCCATACCTCACATCGTCCGGATAGATTACCCTTGATGAAGCCGCAGTGTCAAGACGCCACAGAATACGCGTTGCACAATTGTCGCGCACGTAATTGTAACGGTATTTACAGTTTTCCGGTTTACTTTCCTCGCGCAAAAGTGAGTGCAACCTGCCTGCTTCTTCCGCACTGAGATTCAGATCCTGTTCCACAACACGTCTTCCAGCCGCCACATATTCAGGCATAAACCATGATGTCGGATAGCCGGCAAGACGATAATCGGTCTCTCCCTTTACAAAACGATATACGAAGTTTGGCTCAGAAAAATCGAAAACTCCGTAATTCCATACGGAGTCTATTCTCTCGCCATTCAGCATACCTCTGACACGCACTGCCTCATGACCGCAAAGTTCATAAATATCGGCTCCGGGGTCACAAGTTAGAAGGCTCACAATAATAGAGTCTTTTCGGATCTCCTCCCCTTTGAGAGAAAACCCGAAAAGAATCAAAATCATTATAGTGAGTATCCTTTGCATCAGAAGCAGCAGTTCTTGGGATAGCGCGGGAACGGAATCACATCACGGATATTCTGCATACCGGTCACGAAGAGCACAAGGCGCTCGAAACCGAGTCCGAAACCAGAGTGAGGCACTGATCCGAACTTACGGGTATCCATGTACCATGGGATGTCGGCCATACCGAGTTCCTCCATACGCGCACGGAGCACATCATAGTTCTCCTCCCTTTGGGAACCACCGATGATCTCACCGATCTGCGGGAACAGAACGTCCATTCCGCGCACTGTCTTGCCATCCTCATTAAGCTTCATGTAGAAAGCCTTGATCTCCTTAGGATAGTCAGTCAGCATCACAGGACGCTTGAAATGCTTCTCCACAAGATAACGCTCATGCTCTGAAGCCAGGTCCGCACCCCAGTATACGGGGAACTCAAATTTCTGACCGCTCTCCTCAAGAATCTTTATACCCTCTGTGTAGGGAAGACGCACGAAATCGTTCTCCACCACGAATTTGAGGCGTTCGATAAGTTCCTTGTCGAAATGGTCATTGAGGAACTGTATATCATCCTTGCAATGCTCGAGAGCATAGTTGATGCAATATTTGATGAATTCCTCGGCAAGATCCATGTTGTCATTGACATCATAGAATGCCATCTCCGGCTCAATCATCCAGAACTCCGAAAGGTGACGGGGTGTATTGGAATTCTCCGCGCGGAAAGTCGGACCGAAAGTGTATATGCAACCGAGTGCTGTCGCTCCAAGCTCACCTTCAAGCTGGCCTGACACTGTGAGGCTGGCGCATCCTCCGAAGAAATCCTGGGCATAGTCAATTTTCCCATCCTCTGTGCGAGGCAGTTCCTCCATCGGAAGCGTGGTAACCTGGAACATAGCTCCGGCACCCTCGCAGTCTGACTCAGTGATCAGCGGAGTGTGGAAATAATAGAACCCTTTGTCGTTAAAGAATTTATGTATTGCGAATGCAAGGGCGTGACGGATTCTGAGCACGGCGCCGAAAGTATTTGTGCGCGGACGCAGATGTGCGATCTCACGCAGGAACTCCAGCGAATGTCCTTTCTTCTGAAGCGGATATTCAGCCGGATCGGCAGTGCCATAGATCTCAAGCTCCTCAGCCTGCACCTCCACTGTCTGACCCTTACCCTGACTCTCCACAAGAACACCCTGCACATGTATGCTGGAACCTGTGGTGACCGGCTTCAGACTTTCCTCCGAGAACTTGGAGAGATCGAATACGATCTGGAGATTATTTATTGTAGAACCATCATTGAGCGCCACGAACTGAACGTTTTTATTACCACGGCGCGTACGCACCCAGCCCTTGACATCCACTTCAGTGCCGGCGTATTTCTGCGGCTCTGAAAGCAACTCTTTGACAGTCTTTCTTCTGATATCCTTCATATTTTTAGTTATAATTCAATACATTAACAGTATATGTATTATCTGCTTTATTCGAAGGCACCCATGCGGAGATAATTAACCTCCTCCTGAGTCAGATAGCGCCAGCGACCTCTCGGCAGATTTTTCTTTGTCAGACCTGCGAAATAGACACGGTCGAGTTTTGTGACTCTGTAACCGAGGCTCTCGAAAATACGGCGCACGATACGGTTGCGTCCGCTGTGGATCTCGATACCTGCCTGATTGCGATCGGTATCTGAGACATAACTGATTGCATCAGCATGGATCTCACCATCCTCAAGCTCGATGCCGTCGGCGATACGCTGCATATCTTCTTCAGTGATATCCTTGTCGGTCCATACGTGATAGATTTTCTTCTTCACGAATTTGGGATGGGTAAGTTTTGACGCAAGATCACCGTCATTTGTGAGCAAGAGCACACCTGTGGTGTTGCGGTCAAGACGACCTACAGGATATATTCTCTCCTGACAAGCATTCTTCACAAGGTCAAGCACAGTTGTGCGGCCATTAGGATCATCGCTTGTTGTTACGCAATCTTTCGGTTTGTTGAGAAGCACATAGCATTTGCGCTCCGGAGTCACTACCTTCTCGTCGAATTCCACGACATCGTTGCGCGAGATCTTAGTTCCGAGTTCGGTAACAACCTCTCCGTTCACCTTCACCTTGCCGCCTGTGATATATTCATCAGCCTCACGACGTGAGCAGATACCGGCGTTTGCCATATATTTGTTCAGACGTACCTGTTCGTTGGGATCGATATCCTCGAGAACATAATCGATCTGCTTGGGACGCGGCATGAATCTCATGCCCTGGTTGTTTCTATTGTTGTTAGGACGGAATCCCTGCTGACGGTTCTGACCATAGCCACCCTGACGGTTGTTCTGCTGACGGTAGCCGCCCTGTTGACGGTTCTGGCCATAGCCACCCTGCTGACGGTTCTGGCCGTAGCCGCCCTGCTGACGGTTCTGGCCATATCCACCCTGCTGACGGTTCTGTCCGTAGCCACCCTGCTGACGGTTCTGGGTATAGCCGGTCTGGCCCTGACGGTTGTAACCGCCCTGACGCTGCTGCATGCCGGCAGGTCGCTGCTGATAGCCCTCACCGGGAGTGCGCTGCTGATAGCCTTCACCCTGCTGACGCTGCTGATACTGTCCGTAGTTATTCTGACGGTTCTGATATCCGCCCTGACGGTTCTGCTGATAACCACCCTGACGGTTGTAGTTGTTCTGTCCGTAACCCGGTGTGCGCTGCTGATAGCCACCTTGACGGTTATAGCCGTCCTGACGGTTGTAGCCGCCTTGCGGGTTGCGGTTATATCCATAGCCGCGCTGCTGATAAGAGGAGTGTTCCTGACCATCCTCGTTATTCTGAGTGCGTGTTGAATCTGTAGGATAATTCACTTTTTCGTAGCGTGACTCATTTTCCCCGTTTTCCGACGAAGATACGTTAAGACCGGGAGCTCCAATCCTGGGTCTTTTAGACTTTTTAGCTTCTTCCATTGTTTTAAGATTTTGCACCGGGACATCTCTGCCTTGCAAGGGCGCGTTATTGACAATCGTTTTTCAGTTATCGGTATATACTATTTATAATTAACGAATTATATAATTCAACTGCAATTGACCTAAAAGGGTTCAATATTATAACGTGCAAATGTAACCAAATTTTACTAAACAACAAAATTTTTCTTTTGCGGTCTTGTTAATTATCACTATTTTTGTCATCAATATGAGATTTAGGACTGAATATACTCCCATACCGATCAAAAATCCGTTGTCGCCGGAAACACCGGTGACCTTGCTCGGTTCATGCTTCGCTGAAAACATCACCAAGCGGATGCGCAGCTGCCTGTGGGACGCGCAAAACCCCTTCGGTGTGCTCTTCAACCCTTTCTCCATTGCACGAGCCGTGGAATTGGCGTTATATGAACCCGATCCGGCGGCTATTGTCAGAGACTCCATATTTGAAAGTGACGGTTATTTCCATTCATGGCTGTTCGATTCAGGGAAGTCTGCTCCGAATGCAGATACAGCTGCAGGCTGCATACTCAATGCCCTCGATGAATTCCGGAGACATCTGTCTGCAAGCGGTGCACTGATAATCACATTCGGCACCGCCTGGTGCTATTTCCTTGCCGATAAAGAGGAATATGTCGTGGCAAACTGTCATAAACAACCCCAGAAACTGTTCTGCAGAAGAAGAGTCAGCACCAGCGAGATAACCGGACTATGGTCAAATCTGCTCACACGGCTACATCAGGATTATCCCGAACTCAAGATAATATTCACAGTCAGCCCCGTGCGTCATCTAAGAGACGGATTTGAAGGTAACTCCCGCTCAAAGGCCACTCTGATTCTTGCCGTGGAAGAGCTTTGCCAATCGCGGGATTATTGCATCTATTTCCCGGCATTCGAGATAATGAACGATGATCTACGCGATTACCGGTTCTATGCCGAAGACATGACCCACCCTTCTGATATTGCAGTGGAATACATATGGGAGAAGTTCAAAGATACCTACCTTTATGACAATGGACTCAAACTGCTGAATGAGGGGGAAGCCCTGACGCGCAGAGCAATGCACAGAGGGTTACTTCCGGATTCAGAAGGAGCAATAAAATTCCGGAACGACACCATCGGGCTCATCCGCGAATTTAACGAATCTCATCCTACAATGCTAACACCTGAAAAAATATAGATAATGAAAAGATTATTAGCGATTCTGCTAACTGCTGTAGGCGTGCTCACATGCAGCGCCCAGTCAAAAGAGATTAAAAAATATCAATTCGCTTATGGCGACACAGTGCGCACCTATGCGATGTATCTGCCGAAAGATCTGAAACCCGGTGCGCCACTGGTGATCTACACTCACGGCTACGGATCCAAAACACGCTGGCGTACCGGCCTGAACGGCACTGCAGAACGCGAGGGTTTCGCGGTGTGCTATCCTGATGGAGCTCCCGACTCACGAGGGAAAGACGGATGGAAAGTAGGATATCCGCCCCAGGAATCAATGACCATAGACGAGGCTGATTTTTTCACAAAGCTTAAAGAAGAGGTATGTTCCCGTTTCAATCTGAGCCGTGAGAACTCATTCATGGCCGGCATGTCAAACGGCGGCGATCTTTGCTATCAGCTTGCATTCACCGCCCCCGGATTATTCCGGGCATATGCATCTGTGGCAGGATTGCTCTTCGAATGCACATATCTTAACAATCCGTTGCCTCAGCCTGTTCCATTCATGGAGATTCACGGGGATGCCGACAAGACATCGATGTGGGAGGGCGACCATGAGAACACAGGAGGATGGGGACGTTACATACCCGTTCCACTCGCTGTCAGCACAATGGCAACCGCCAACCGCTGCTGCTCGATGCGCACTGAGACTTTCCCCACTCTCACGGACTCGACACGCACAATCACCCGCACAATATATTACGATGCGCCATCGGGATTCGATGTGGAGGTTTACAAAGTAGGAGGAGCGCCTCATTCATGGCATGTGAAAGATGTCAACACCCACGAGGTGGTATGGCGTTTCTTCAAGCAATATCTGGTAAATACGGAATCCAAGGAGAACTCTATCCGATAAAATTGAAAAATTTTAGCTAATTTTGCATCCCGTAATCAAAACCGAAAAATAACAATTACTATATGTCTTTAAAATGTGGAATAGTTGGATTGCCTAATGTGGGCAAATCCACACTTTTCAACTGCCTCAGCAATGCCAAGGCACAGAGCGCGAATTTCCCGTTCTGCACCATCGAGCCCAATGTTGGTGTGATCTCAGTGCCAGATGATCGTCTCACAAAACTTGTGGAGATGTGCAATCCCCGCTCAACTGTCCCCGCTACAGTGGAGATCGTTGACATCGCGGGTCTTGTGAAGGGTGCTTCCAAAGGTGAAGGACTCGGAAATAAGTTTCTCGCCAACATCCGCGAGACCGACGCGATCCTGCATGTGCTCCGTTGCTTTGACGATGATAACATCACCCATGTCGACACCACAGTTGATCCCGTCCGTGACATGGAAGTCATAAATTACGAACTCCAGCTCAAAGATCTTGAGACCGTGGAATCCCGCCTTGCCAAGACCGAGAAAGCGGCAAAAGCCGGTGGTGACAAGGCTGCGAAAATGCAGCTTGAAGTCCTCAATGCATATAAAGAGGCTCTGGAGCAAGGGAAACCCGCCCGCACGGTAACAATAGAAGGCAAAGAAGAGGAGAAATTTGCCCGCGAGCTTTTCCTGCTCACCAACAAACCCGTGCTTTACGTATGCAATGTAGATGATTCTGCAGCCGTGGCAGGAAACGCATATGTAGAGGCTGTCCGCTCTGCGATAGCCGGAGAGGATGCTGACCTGATGATAGTTGCTGCCAAGACTGAGAGTGAGATAGCCGAGCTCGACACATGGGAGGAACGACAGGAATTCCTTGAAGAGATAGGATTGTCGGAATCAGGCGTGAGCCGTCTTATCCGCGCCGCATATGCGCTCCTTGACCTTCAGACATATTTCACCGCAGGCCCGGACGAAGTAAGGGCATGGACATTCCTTCGCGGCACAAAAGCCCCGCAGGCTGCCGGCATAATCCACACCGACTTCGAGAAAGGATTCATCCGCGCCGAGGTCATCAAATATGATGACTATGTTTCGCTCGGATCAGAAACCGCCGTAAAGGAAGCCGGGAAGATGGGAGTTGAGGGTAAAGAATATGTAGTGCAGGATGGCGACATCATGCACTTCAGATTCAATGTCTGATAAAAGATAAGGATCAGAGGTTGAAGATAGCCTCTTTCTGATAACGAGCCATAAGGACTCCGTCAGCCCAATCGGTTGACGGGGTTACTTTTTTACCCATCGACTCAAGAAGTATATAATCGGGTATCGGAGCTCCGGCATATATGGAGCAGATCACTCCACCACCAAGACGAGGGTTAACCTCCATAAGAAGATAGCGGTCTTTGTCAAGGTCATGAAGGATCTGTATTGTCACCGGACCGGTAAGTTTGAAATGCTCGATCACCTTACGGCTCATGTCGATAAGGTGGTCATTCCGGAATGTCTTGGTACGAGTCACCTCTCCTCCCATAATTTCAAGACGCTCGCGCGGAACAGTGGTGAGTATCTCACCTTCCTCGCTGACATAGCAATCGACAGAATACTCGCGGTTGTGCTCTATATACTCCTGAATTAAATATTTGTCAAGATCAGCAAGGAGCATAAGGTCGTCGACCTCATGGAATATCTTTATTCCGCGTGAGGAACCACCTTTGCGAGGCTTCACGATAGCCGGCATCTCGTTGTCGATAACAGAATATGTGCGCGGGATGGGGAATCCAGCCTCCTTGAAAAGCTTGGCAGCCTCTACCTTGTCGAACATCCGTGTGGTAGTGGAAAAATCCGAAACAGGAACGAAAACGCCCTCTATTTTCTCTTTGCAGAGAGATGCGATCTCTATGGCGGAATTAATAAACGGAAGTATGATATTCACATTCCTCTCCTTCACTACGCGAGCGATATCGTCGATCACATCAGGGTCGTCGAAGCTTTTGCCTCTGATCACATCACCTTCAATGGCGATGGGCACCTGGGTGTCAAGCTCATAAGCCACTATTTCAACCTCGCAACCGAGACGTTTGCCGCTTTCTTTGAGGAGCTGAGCCATTGAGACGCGGCGCGATCCGCCCAGCATAAGGATTACAGTTTTCATGAATTCATGAGATGAGGAGTTGATAGAAAATAGTCTAAACCACGGGCTGAATGTCATATTCCGAATAAGAACCGATATGCCTGGTCTTTTTCTCTTCGAAAATATCGGAAATCTTTAGGAAAATGCCGGTTTCCTCCACATCACCGAATTCCTTGTTGATTGCCGTGCCGAACACTCTCATTGTCGGTGACAAAGCCATGTAGGAATTCACAAGTGGTGGAATCTTGAGATCATGTTCTCGTATGAAATGATTGAGAATACGGAAATCTTCCTTATAGTCCGTTCCTGTGAAACGAGCCTGGATCTCCGGGGAATCAGCAGCTGTAGGCAATGCCTCTATTGGTGTCACAAGTCCGTCGGGATCCGGGAAATGGCGATGCATGAAGCCAAGTATCATGTCGCGGCATTCACTGTTGTAATGCGGATACATGGTCACTTTACCGAACAAATATTCTATTTCCGGATTTTTAACAGTCAGAGCTCCGAGACCATCCCACAGATTGTCAAGAGCATACAGCGCCTTATGACCAGCTTTGGTGGTCTGGTATTCAAGAGCCACGAACGATCGTCCGAGCTCGATGGTCTTGGGTAGGAACTCCGTAAGGAAACGCCCTGAGAAATTAAACATATGCGCTGTGGCGATACGGGGTGTGCCATCCGCAATCTCTATATCTTTTCCAAGGATAAACCGGTAACCGCCCACAATCTCGCGGTCAGCGGGATTCCATACGATCATCTGCCGGCACGGGACAGGCATGGTGTCAAACTCGTCAATATCGCACTCGAGGCCTGTGCCTCCACCGGCATCGCGAAAAGCGATCTCACGCAGACGACCGATCTCGCGCATAGTGTTTGGCGCACAGAAAGCATCGACCACATAAATCTCATTGTCGCCTTTGTTGGTGTGACGGAGAAGACGCGCTGGTGTCAGCTCCGCCTCAATAAGCACGGGGTCTATTTTATCTATAATGGGCTGCATATCTATCACAGGAGTCTGCCGGCAACTGACGGCATTCAGTCTGCAAAATTAATAAAATCTGATTTAGTTTGCAATACCATGCTCCGAATAGCCGTCAATCTCCATCTCATCACCATGGTGCGCGGTTCATACGGTCGTAGACATATGTCTGTACAGAGCCATTGCCGGTGCGCCATTGCATCCACAGAGTATCGCCTCCGTGTGTGAACCAATAATTCATTGTAACCGGCTCTGAATATTCATACTGTATATTGATCTGATAGCTTGATGTCCCGGTGTTGGAATCCTGGCTATAGTATACTATACGCTCTGTATATTCCCTGCCACGTTGCAGATAATAGTAGAAACCTCTTCCGTTACCATTGAAATACAAATAGTTGGCATCTTCATCCGATACTGTGTCGCTGTTATATTGCACAAGCCCCCAGTATCCCGAAAGACGCGTATCGTTGAAGGTGTCCCATCCCGAGGGCGGTCCTCCCCACCAATTGTCGTCATCTACGCTGCAGGATGTCAATCCCACGGAAAGAAGCATGGCCAGCATAATAGCCGACATCATACCTGTTAATTTTGAAATCTTCATAGCAATATGGTTTTTATGTGATAGGCTCTATGAGACTGTTACTCACATTGAACTGATATATTATTCTCAACAACCATCTCCTGCTTATAGTTTATCCGAAGGTTTATATTCAGATGGGAGAACACCGAATTCCTCTTTGAAACATTGTCGGAAATTTCCGGGACTGCCCATCCCCACCATAAATGCGATCTCTGAAACAGTGTAGCGCCCCGTGACGAGCAGTTCGGCTGCGGCACGGGCCCTCATCCTGCGTATCATACCCGTCACAGTCAGCCCAGTCACGGCTTTCACCTTACGATAGAGTGTGGAATGGCTCATGCACATCGCATCGGCAATGAATCCCACATCCAAACTATCACCTGAAATATTATCGCTGATGATCGAGCTCACTTTCTCTATGAATTCGGCATCTTTCTCGCTCAGGCTCGATACAATAGGAGATTCCTCATCAATCTTGCCATCATCCTTCCCATCATCCTTCTCCATGACTCCTCTGGCAAGTTTATGACGCGAAGACATAATATTTGCAATCCTCGACCGTAGCAGCGAAGATGAGAATGGTTTGGTGATGTAAGAATCGGCTCCTGCCTCATATGCCTCCCTTCGGGCATCCTCCGCGATTTTGGCAGTCACTATAATAACAGGTATATATTCTGTCTCGGCAGCTGACTTCAATGCCCTGACCATACTGATACCATCCATCTTGGGCATCATTATATCTGATATTATTATATCCGGCAGAATACTCCGCGCCTTGGCAAGCCCCTCGCTGCCATTTGTGGCAGACACCACATCATACTCAGATTCAAGAGAGGAATTGATATAGTTGATGATATCAACATTATCCTCCACGACAAGAACAGTTGGACGCTCTGGAGATTCGCTGGTTTTCACCTCCTCGACAACCGCCTCTTTTTCGGCTTCGCAGAGATACCCCTCCGCGCGTCTGTCCGCATTTGGGTAGGAATTGTCAGTATGGAGACGGAATCTAAATGTGGAGCCTCTGTCCGGCTCGCTCTCTGCAAATATCTCTCCTTCATGAATTTTAACAAGATTATATACCAATGCAAGACCTATACCTGTTCCGAGTTTTGTTTCAGCGCTCCTGTCGCGGTAATAGCGGTCGAAAATGTGTCTTAGAGTTTCCGCCCCCATACCGATTCCGGTGTCGCTGACTGCAATCTCGGTGAAGGGGACGCCAGATTCCTCACAGTGATAGAGTTTGAGTGAGATAACTCCAGCTACCGTATATTTGCACGCGTTCGACAAAAGATTATCAACAATCATGGCGACAATCTCCGGATCATACCACAATCTGAAATCGCCCTCCTCCACATCTATCCTTATATCTACAGCGGCATTGGTGTTCAATTCGCGATATCGCCCTCCTATATCGGCGACAAGCTGACCAAGATCACCATAAGCCACACGCAATTCACGGTTTTGCGTTTCCGTTCGTCTGAATTCAAGAATACTGTTGATCAGATCGATGAGCCGAGAGGCGGATTTATGGATAACCCCTATTTTTCTGGAATGGTCAGCCGACAGCGACTTATCCGACTTCATGTCGTCAAGAGGACCGAGAATCAACGTCAGAGGCGTGCGCAGCTCATGCGTTATGTTGGTAAAGAAACGCAACCGCTCCGCATTCAGTTCCTGTTCATGGCGGCTGTTCTGACGCTCAAGATCAAGGGCATATTCCAAGGCAAGTCTTTTCTTGTAAAAACGTATTGCGAACCATGCCGCAAGTATGACTGCAACGGCATAAAGAAGTTTCGCCCACCACGTAGCCCAAAGCGGTGGAGTTATGACAAAAGCAAGCTCTGTCTGCGCATAGACCGATGGTGAATTCCTGCGACAAGCCTTTACCGTCAACCGATAATTTCCTGGAGGAAGATTACGCAGAAACACGCCCGTGGAACTATCGCCCTCATACCATCTCGAATCCACGCCTTCCACTTTATACCAATATTCCACAGCGGAAGTCTGCGCGGCATCAAGAATATTGAAAGAAACCCTTAGGGTATTGCGGTCGTAAGGGAATTCGAGTTTGCCAACAGGAGCGAAAATCTCCTCTTCCGGCTGATGATTATCACGTCCATAGACAATTACCGAGGTAATGGCAGGTGCCGGCACGGGAGAAACCGATTTCAAAAGGTCCCGGTCGAGATAATGAATGCCGAAATGAGATCCGAAAAACAGTTCGCCTGCCTCACCTTCCGCCACACTGGCGCCCGAAAAGTCACCATTAGTCACGCCATCCGCATTTCCGAAATTCGCTATCGTGCCGTCCGTACGCATCACGCTGATTCCGGAACCTGTTGTCATCCACAGACACCCTTCCCGATCAATTTTAATACCCCTTATATTAGCGTCAGCAAGACCGGAGGCTGCATCAATGATGGTGTCTATCTCAGCCTCAGGAGTCAGCTTTACCAACCCATCTCCCGTGGCGGCCCAAACATGGCTGCCGGCATCGATCAGCTGATTAACGGTGTTAGTATGAAGACCGGTCCAAGTGGCAGCCTTATAAAGCTGTTTGAAATCAGATGAATACACGGTAACTCCTCCACCGAAGGAGCCCACCCATATATTTCCGTCCGGTCGCACAAGTATAGTCCTTATCCATTCATCCGACAGCTTTCCATCCACGGTATACCTTTTTCCCTTAACTTTTCCATCCGGTGAAAAGCGTATTAATCCCTGACCATTTCCGGCAAGGATATCACCCTCTGGAGTCTCGGCAAAACATCTTACATCTGAACCGGGCACAGCATCAAGAATTCCCGGAATATTTGAATCCGCAGGAATCACTGCCACACTTCCATCATATGTCCCTATCCATAACGTTCCATGGCTGTCAACCATAGAGGCGAGCACCGATTTCCCTTTGAGGTGATTCAAAGCATTACCGGCTGAAAAATCTCCTCCGCCAAGTGACAACACATCCAAACCGCCTCCATCGCTACCCACGAAAAGAGTATTTCCTCTCAATGCAAGCGATGTCACAGGATTTCGTGTCGCGCCGTGACCGAATGGCAAGGCAGTATGACATATCATATCAATCCCGTCTCCGTAAGTGCCGATCCATATATTGCCGAAAGAATCCTCAAACGTGCAATGCACAGTTTTATTTGATACTTTTCCGCCATCTCCTCCTTCAGGAAGCATATTGACAAACTCCACTTCAGATGGTGATTTCATCACCAGACTTTTGAGATCAAGAATGCTGACTCCTCCGTTTTCAGTCGATACCCACAATCTGCCATGCGAGTCCGTCATCAGACCGTAAACACTGTTGGACACGAGCGATGATCTCCTGCCTTCTTCATGACGGAAACATGTGAATGTTTCCGTCTCCGGATTGAAAAGGGCAAGTCCTCCATCAGTTCCTACCCACACATTTCCATTGTTGTCAGGCAATACAGCCCTGACACCATTCCCTGGCAAAGATGCCGGATTTGCCACATCGTGCATGAAATTCCGAACGCTCTTTTTTAGCGGGTCAAACACTGAGAATCCGCAGTTGACATGCCCGACATAGACCATTCCTGCATTTTCCCTCATCGTCCACACATGATCATCCGGCCATCCATCGACAGTCCGCGAATTAAAATGACTGAATTTACCACTCTCAGGATCCATCAGATCGATACCATCCGTATAAGTGGCCACCCATAACTTGCCGCCGGCTGCCGGAGCTATATCTGTGACTCCTGGGCTACCTATGGCATCCGGATTGCCTGTATCCGGGCGATAATGGGTAAATGTATAATCGGAGCAGTCAAGCCTGTCAAGCCCGTGGCGTTGGTTTGCAATCCATAGCACATTGGCGGTGGTGTCAGCGTAAATGCGGTTTAATTCGTTCGACATAGGTGAATTTCCGCCCCCTTTCCTGAAAGGGCGGAAACGTGTGCCGTCAAACCGGTTCAGGCCTGATTCTGTAGAAACCCACACAAAACCGTTACGATCCTGGGCCATCCCCATGATATAATTATTCGACAAGCCCTGCTCTGCCCCAAGCCGCGATATATTGACGGCAGCTTGCACAGCAGCGGCAGTCAATCCGAATGCCAGGAAGCAAAGAAGGAATAAGTTTCTAAAAGTACGTTTCATGCGGATATGGAATATTTTTATGCAAATATAACCATTGATTGCTTAAAAACCGACCTTCAACCCCTATCTGACCCCATTTTGACGAATTTCGACCATCGGATGACGAAAAACAGCCCGCTCTCTATCAAGTTTTAACATAAATTTGCAAACGTAATAAACCAGAAACTAACTAACATTATTAACCAAACCTGCACCATGAAAAAGAAGCGCTTTATGCTTGGCATTCTGGCTGCGTTAGCAATAGCCACTTGCCCCTCATGTGATGACAAAGAGACATGGCCCCAGGTCGACGGTAAAGAGCCCGTTATCGCTCTTGAATCGTCGGAAATAGGGTCGCGTGTCGGACGGACATTCAATATCAAGGGCAAGGTGAGCGACGCCGACGGCATCAGTTCAATCAAACTTGAATGCCTCCCGCTTTATCTTGACAAAACTATCGACATCATCTCCATTTACGGTGAACCTCTTAAGGAGTACGATCTGGATTACAAAGTTACCTCAGACCTTACTGAGGCCGGAGATATTTTCAACATCCGCATCACCGTTACCGATGTCCTCGGCAAAACGGCATCAGAAATATGCAAGGTGGATATGAATGGAGATATTGACGCTCCCATATTCACAATCGCACCGGCGGAAGAGATGACGGTGCTTCTAAAGGATGACGCCGTTCTGGAATTAAGTTTCTCTGTCACCGATGACCGCGCGCTCGCCAAGATTGAAGTGGCTGTTCCCGCCATCGGTTTCAACGATGAGATAACCACATTCGAGAATCCCCGCGCCTACAACTATTCCCGCACTTTGACTTTCCCGACAGTAAATGCAGATTACGACCTTACTGTAAAAGCTACCGATATGGCGGGATTGACATCTGAGCGTGAATGCGTTATTCATGTGAACGACACTCCCGACTTTGCCAAGATGTGGCTCGCGGATGTCGCCACAGCCGAAGAACTTAACAGCGATGTCATGGGTGTGCCTATGCTTATCGATCATGTCGGTCAATTCTGCTACGAGGCCCGTTACTATAACGAGAAGGCAGGAACTGAGATATTCTTCATTCCACAGCGCACGGACTTCCGCCCCATCTGCTATGGTCTTGACCCCAACGACAACACACGCATCACAGGCGAGGTCGACAATGCAAAACCATTTGTGCTTGATCAAGCCAAGATGTATTACCACATCACCTTCAATATACTCACCAAAACCTACACCATCGAAACCTACTCTCCATCAAGCGCAGTTGTGCCCTACCCCCACAAATTCGGGGCTAAGGAGATGGATCTCTGGGAGAACGGATCAGAACTTGCCGACTTCTGGTTTGGATACACCACGGAAGGACCTAAAAACATCAGCCGATTCACTCAGGATCCCGACAACCCCTGCCGATTCTGGATGGAGGATAAACTGAGTCTCAAAGCCGGCAGACATTCCGGATTCATCATCCATAACTATCATTCCGACGGATGGTGGAACTATTGCACCTGGCGAGCAGACAATGAACAGGATCCCGAGCGTGCCGGATATTACGGCAAAGCATGGAATCCGGCATGGAAGCAACCTATGGCAGACGACCTCTGGTTCAAGCCTCCGGTGCCTGCCGACGGCAACTACCGTCTCTATTTCGATGCCCATCTGGGTCATATTAAAATTGTTCCGGTAAAATAACAAAACCATGAAAAGATATATAATCGTAATACTCACCGCCCTGATGGCTGTCTGCGCACATGCGCAGACACGCATCAGCGGCACAGTGACAGACCAGCAGGGAGAACCGCTCATCGGAGCCACGGTATCCACTGCCGGTGGAGGCGCGGTCACCGACCTGGAGGGCCGCTACAGCATCACAGCTCAGCCCAAGGGATCCCTCACATTCTCATATGTGGGATATAAAACCCAGACTGTAAAAATTGAGGGACGGACCACTATCGACATCGTAATGGAGGAGAACTCGGAAGTGCTCGAGGATCTTGTCGTTGTCGGTTACGGTGTTGCAAAGAAGAGCGACCTCACCAGTTCCATATCAACTGTAAAAGGAAGCCAGATCACGGAAGTAACCACAGGAAATCCTATGGATGCGCTCCAGGGTAAGGTAAACGGTGTGCAGATCACCTCAGGCGGTGGTCCGGGCACCGCTCCCAAAGTAATCATCCGAGGCATCACTACCGTCAACGGAAGCGCTCCGCTTTATGTAGTGGACGGTGTGCCTATCGGAACTGATATCAACTTCCTCAATTCCGGTGACATCGAAAGCATGGAAGTACTTAAAGACGCTTCCTCCGCAGCCATCTACGGCACACGAGGCTCCAACGGTGTGATACTCATCACCACCAAGAAAGGCTCCGAGGGAAAAACAAGATTCAATCTTAGCGCCTCCGTGGGTTTCCAGACATTGAAGAAACCGGCCATGGCTGGTGCCGGTGAATATGAAAAGGTGATCAACGCCCGCTATACCAATGACGGCAGTTCTCCACTCTGGAACAGCCCCAAGACCGGTTACACCGATGGAGAAGGCACCGACTGGTGGGACACCGTGGTCAACAAGACCGCCCTTATCCAGAACTATCAGCTCGGCATGTCGGGAGGTTCAAGCAAATACACCTACAACCTCAGCCTGGGATATTTCCACAACGCATCCCAATTTGACTATGGCTACTGGGACAAGCTCAACATCCGACTCAACACTGAATATAAATTCAACAAATATGTTCTTGCCGGAATCAATCTTGCCCCACGCATGGAATCTTGGGACGACAGTCCGAGTGACTTTGGCTCTATCCTGGCAATGGACCCCACCACACCGGTATTCAAGCCGGAGGATCAGTGGGTGCATAATGTATACGACAATTACCAGCGCAGCTACAACAACTCGACATGGAACCCTGCCGCCAACATAGCTCGCAGCAACGGTCATTCGCGTGAATTCGGCATGTTCCTTGACCCCTATATCCAGCTCATGCCTGTGAAGGGATTGACAGTGCGCACGCAGTTTGGTGTAAACGCACGTTTCCGCCGCACTGATGGCTTCACACCTCAGTTCTTTATCGACCCGCAGGAACAGGAGGTATATAACAAGGCCTCACGAAAAATGACGCAGAACTTAGACTGGAACTGGACCAACACTGTCAACTATACAAATACTTTCGCAGAGAAGCACAACATCAATGCGGTAGTGGGCTTCACTGCGGAGAAATTCGCGGATTACTGGGTTTACGGCTCTCGCGATGCTGTGCCCGGAAACAGCGATACTCTACAGGAGGTGCATGCCGGAACTCTAAACCAGAACGCAGACGGCAACACGTCATACAACACTTTAATCTCTTACCTCGCACGTGCGATGTATAACTTCGATGGCCGCTACTACCTCACGGCATCAGTACGTGTGGATGGCTCTTCGAAATTTGCAAAAGGCAATAAATACGCCACGTTCCCTTCCGTTTCCGCAGCATGGAGAATCAGCAACGAGGCATTCATGCGCAATCAGGATGTAGTCAACAACCTCAAGCTGCGCCTTGGCTGGGGACGGGTAGGTAACCAGAACATCGACAGTTCAGCGTATCTTACGCTGCTCGACAGTAAAGATGCTGTCATAGGTGGCGTCCGTGTGCCCGGAACCGCGATCTCAAGCGTGGGCAATAACCAGCTACGCTGGGAGACAGTGGAAGACTTCGACCTTGGTCTCGACATGAGTTTCCTTGACTCGCGTCTGGAGGTTACGGCAGATGTATACCGTAAAAAGTCGCACGACATGCTGTATAAGAAAGAGAACATCCTGTCATTGGGCTACCCCAACTGGAACGGAGCTGTGACGATGAATATCGGAAAGATGCAGGCCACAGGCTGGGAGGTATCGGTAAGCTGGCGCGACCGTGTGGGTGATTTCTCCTACAATGCTGGTGTGAATCTTTCCGGAGTAAAGAACAAGGCTGTGAAACTCTCCGGTGACGGACCAGTGCTTAAATCGGACTTCAATATGGACAAGATCATCCGTAATGAGGATGGCGGAGAGATAAGCCGTTTCTATGGATTTGTGGCAGACGGCATCTTCCAGAACTGGGCGGATGTGAAATCGCACACCGATGAACACGGTAATCTTATCCAACCCAATGCCCGGCCGGGTGATATCCGTTTCCTTGACCTCAACAACAATGGAACAATCGATGATGGCGACAAGACCTATATCGGTAATGCTTATCCGAAACTGATGCTTGGTTTCAACCTCGCACTAAACTGGCGCAACTGGGACTTCTCAACCAATTTCTACGGCACATTCGGCAATGATGTCTTCAATACCACCAAACGCCGCTATTCCGGCGCAGGCAACGACAACACATGGGCCGGCGCATGGGAGAAATCATGGAGAGGAGAAGGGACATCCAACGATCTTCCCCGCCTGTCGGCATCCGACCCCAACCAGAACTACAACCGTGTGTCAAGTTTCTATGTGGAGGATGGCTCATATTTCCGGTGCAAGATGATGCAGCTTGGTTATACTATCCCCGAGAAACTGCTCAGAGGTATGAAGCTGCGAGTTTACGTCTCGGCACAAAATCTTTTCACTATCTCACGATATTCAGGCATGGACCCCGAACGTCCTCAGAACGACGGGGGTGCAATAGACACCGGTATCGACTGGACTTCTTATCCCAATCCCCGCACTTTCCTATTCGGAGTGGACTTCAAATTCTGACAACAATATGAAAAAATTACATATCTTACCTTTCCTTCTCCTTGCATTCAGCCTCGGAGCCTGCAACGACTTCCTCGATGAGGATATCCGCGGACAGGAGAACCTCGACACATATTTCGTTGACGAGGAGAGTGCAGAGGCTTTCATAGCCGGATGCTATAACACAGTGTCTAACTATACATGGTGGACAGCAGAGAGAATGTGGATTCTCGCTGATATGTGCACCGATGATTACTGGATGGGCAATACCGGTCAAAATCAAGAGGAATACATATCTTTGGCACACTATCAGGGAGTGGGACAGAGCAACGGCAGTATCTCCGACTTCTGGCAATACAGATACAAGGGGATTCTGAGCTGCAACATCGCTCTTGATCGTCTTCCCGGTGTCGACATGGATCCCAAACGCAAGGAGCGTCTTATAGCTGAGGCTAAGTTCCTGCGTGGATACCTCTACTTCGAATTGGTGAAGAATTTCGGAGGTGTGCCACTCGTCACAGGTTTCCTACTCCCCCACCAGGCGCAGGAAATCACACGGTCGAGCATCCAGGAATGCTATGCATTCATCGAGAAAGATTTCTCCGATGCTGCGGCTGCCCTTCCAACTCGCGGTGAACTTGCAGCTTCCGAAATCGGACGCGCCACATCTGGCGCCGCTCTCGGATTCCTCGGCAAAGTGCAGGTATACAATGGTGAATTCGCGGCAGCAAAGGAGACTCTCGGCAAACTCATACTCACAAAGCAATATAAGCTTATGCCTGACTTCGGCCAGGTATGGAATATCGACTATGAAAACAATCAGGAGTCACTCTTTGAGGTGCAGAACATCTACGACGAGACGTATAAACTTGGTGGCAACATACCGATGATCAGCGGCAACCGCAACAGCGGCGACATGGATGGCTGGGGATGGGGCGTTCCTACCTCAAACCTTGAGAATGCCTTCATTGAAGCAGGTGACACAGAGCGTCTTGCCTGGACAATAATCAAAAGCGGTGATAAGACTGTCGCCGGCGAAAGTAACCTTGCCGGCCTTGTAGCCAAGCAGGGCGACCGCAACGGTGACGGAAGTTATTATGTCAATCCTGCCGACAACAAATCCCAGCGTGTTAGCCGAAAGTATTACATCCCTTTCGACAAGCGTCCTGCAAAGTTCGACAAAGAGGGATTGTCGCCTCTTAACCATATCATCCTGCGCTATGCCGATATCCTCCTCCTTTACGCCGAGGCTTGCAATGAGACCGGTGACGATGTCAACTCCCGCAAAGCCCTCAATGAGGTAAGGGAACGTGTGCATCTCTCAACGGTAACAAGCTCCGGCACAGCGCTCCGCGATGATATCCGCCGCGAACGTCGTCTCGAGCTTGCCACAGAATCACAGCGTCTATATGATATCCGCCGCTGGACAGACGACAACGGCAAGAAGATGGCATGCAATCTTTTCGGTCCCAACGGCACTTTCGTCCTATGGAACACCGGATCAACCGCTGATGCCGCAGAGGCTGCCAATCAGAAGGAAGCGTCCGACAAGGGAATATCTTTCAATGAGAGTCGCGATCTTGTTTTCCCGATTCCACTTTATGAAATCACCATGTCGGAGGGGCGCATTGTCCAGAATCCCGGATGGCAGTAAACAAGAGTCCGTATAATATAAAATTTCAGACACAATGAAATCATTCAATATAATTGCTGCACTTTTTGTAAGCACAGTCGCCATGACCGGATGCAGCGACAATGCGTATGATCCGGGAGATCCGAAACCCGGACTTCCGGCAGAGGCATATGCCGTAGATAAGGATGTGACCATCGATGCCACCAGAACATATCAGACAATAGCAGGTTTCGGAGCTTCCGACTGCTGGATGTGTCAGTGGGTTGGACGCGATTGGAAATCCGGACGTCAGAGAATGGCGGAACTTCTTTTCTCACAGGTTGTAGAAGATGGACAGCCCAAAGGTATAGGTCTGTCAATGTGGCGCGTTAACGCCGGAGCAGGTTCTGCCGAGAAGGGAGATGCCTCCGGAATAACCACTGTTCACCGTCGTGCGGAAAGTTTCATGGGGTCGGATGGGAAATATGATTGGAGCAAATGCGAGGGACAGCGCTTTTTCATGGAGCAGGCAAAAGCTATGGGAACAGAGAGATTCGTGCTTTTCAGCAACAGTCCTCTGGTACAGTGGACCTATAACGGGCAAGGACGCTCCGACCGCGGCAACAACTCCAATCTGCTCAATTCCCGCTATGACGATTTCGCTGATTATCTGGCAGACGTAGTAGCGCATTTCAATGCGGAGGGATACAATTTCACCCATATCTCCCCTATCAATGAGCCACAAGGCACCTGGAACGGTCATGACCAGGAGGGTTCCGGATGGACAATAGAACAGTCAGCCAAGCTTGCCCGTGAGCTTGACCGCGCTCTTACCGACCGCTCACTGAACACCGATATCCTTCTTGCCGAATGCGACCGCTGGCGCTATTTCACCACAGAAGACACTTGGCAATGGAGCGACAAAGACATGGCCGACGCATACTGGAATCCATCGTCAAGCTCATATATCGGCGACCTGAAGCATTTCAAACGCCTTATCGGCGCCCACAGCTATTGGACCGACACATCTTGGGACGAGATGAGAACCGTACGCGCAAGCGTAGCACGCAAGGCTGCGCAATATGGCGCCGAGGTGTGGCAGACTGAATGGTGTATGCTGGGCGACGAGCACGATCGGGATGAATATTCCGGTCATGGAAGCGCATCAGACATGGAGCGTGCGCTCTACATGACCCGTATCATCCATAATGACATGACTGTGGCAAACTGTGCATCCTGGAGCTATTGGGTAGCCATGGACCAACGACTGCAACACAGCAACCGCTGGCTTCTCATATACCTTGACATGGTAGGAGGCACCAATGGCTCAGTATTCGATGGAGAAGGCACATTCGCTGCCGCACACACATTATGGGCTCTTGGAAACTACAGCCTCTTCGTGCGCCCCGGGTTCAAACGTGTCGACCTCACCACTGCTGAAAACCGCAATTTCTTCGGTTCTGCCTATCTCTCGGCAGATGCCAAGCGTCTGGTAGCTGTTTACACCAACTACAGCGAGAAACCGGTAAGGCTCCATACATCCCTCGAGGGTATGGCTGGAAAACCATCGTCACTGAAATCCTACACCACTTCCGCTTCAAAAACACTTACGGAAGCTACCTTGACACCCGGCGAGGATCTCATCCTTGATCCTCAGAGCGTCACAACATTTGTTTACGATCTATAAAAAATCATGGGTAAAAGAAACGTTTCAGGTTATCACCACGCCAAAAGCCTCCGCGCGCTGTCAGCCTTTGCGCTGACAGCCGCCATGGCTCCGGCAGCCCTCGGTCAGCTTTCATTCGGCAATGCTGAAAATTTCAATTCCGGATGGAAGTTTGAACTGTGTCGCGATTCCATCGCTCCGTCAGAAATTGAATTCGACGATTCTTCATGGCGGGGACTCTCCCTGCCGCATGACTGGAGCGTAGAGAGCCGTCCGTCACCTTCGTTACATTCTTGCACGGGATATTTTCCGGGAGGAATGGGATGGTATCGCAAGCACTTCACAGTCAGCGACAGCATGCCTGTGCATTACATCTGCTTCGAGGGTGTCTACAACCGCAGCGAGGTCTATGTAAACGGCACACTTGTTGGTAAGCGTCCGAATGGATATGTCTCTTTTTATTATGACATAACACCTTATCTTCGTCTGGGCGACAATGTCGTGGCGGTGAAAGTCGACCATACACGCGAGGCAGATTCCCGTTGGTACACAGGCTCGGGAATCTATCGCGATGTATATCTCATCTCAGCGGGTGATACACACCTGTCGCCATGGGGACTGGGATGGAAAGCAAAGTCTATCACACCCTCCAAGGCTACAGTCGAGGTGGAATATTCCGCTGATATCAAACCCGGAACAAAGGGATTGGCTGCTGAGATTTTCATTAAAGACAATGAAGGGAAGATAGTGGCCAAAGGACGCAGTGCACTATCCGGCGATGCGGGAAAGATGACTGTAAACATCTCCCGGCCGCAATTATGGGATATAGATTCCCCATATTTATATTCACTGGAGTTGAATCTATTGAAAAATGGGAAATGTATTGACAGCGCATCATGCAATTTGGGATTGCGCACTCTGGAGTTTGATCCCGACAAAGGATTCTCTCTCAACGGACGCAACCGCAAAGTCAAAGGGGTATGCCTCCACCATGATGCAGGGGTGTTGGGTGCTGTAGTTCCAAAACAAGTATGGAAACGCCGTCTTCAGCAACTCAAGTCGGTAGGAGTAAACGCCATCCGCATGAGCCATAACCCGCAGGCTCCGGCTGTCTACGACCTTTGCGATGAATTAGGTCTTTTAGTGATGGACGAAGCAAGCGATGAATGGGAATTCCCCAAGCGTAAATGGCTTGAGGGATGGAACAAAGGCACACCGGGTTTTCAAGGTTCTTTCGATTTCTTCGAGGAATGGATCGAGCGCGATGTGGCGGATATGGTGCGCCGCGACCGCAACCATCCCTGCGTGGCGTTCTGGAGCATCGGTAACGAAGTTGACTATCCGAACGACCCCTATTCCCACCCGATTCTCGACAACGCGAGCATCAACCAGCAAAACTACGGTGGATATGACCCGAAAGCCCCTTCGGCCATGCGTATCGGGGAGATTGCGATGAGACTTGCTCCGATAGTCCGTGCCATAGATGACTCCCGACCTGTTACAGGCGCGCTTGCCGGTGTAGTCATGTCAAACCAGACTGCATATCCTGATGCGGTGGATATCGTAGGATATAATTACACAGAAGACCGCTACCACACAGATCATGAACTTTATCCCAAGCGGGTGATCTACGGCAGCGAAAATGGTCAAGGTTACAGCCAGTGGCTTGCAGTCCGCGATAATGACCATATCTTCGGTCAATTCCTCTGGACAGGCACCGACTACCTCGGAGAAGCCGGAGCATGGCCATCACGGGGATTGGGGACAGGTCTACTTGATTTCGGAAGTTTTGTAAAACCGCGTGGCAAATTCCGGGCCGCTCTATGGAGAGAAGATCCGGTTGCATACTTAGGCACTTACAGGCGCGGAGAAACAGACCCCGGGCTCTGGATCGATGCGCCCAGTGTATGGAACTACGAAGATGGTGACTTTGTGCGCGTGGTATGTTACACCAATGCACATTCAGCCCGGTTGCTGCTGGACGGTGCAGAAGTCGGAGCGATCAAACCATATAATGATACAGAGGGCATAATCCACTGGGATATACCCTACTCACCCGGACGCCTCACTGTGGAGGCAATGGATGCCGACGGCAAGGTAATAGCAAGTGATGAGCTTCTCACAACGGGACATCCGTTCGCTCTCAGAGCCACAGCAGACACCGACATCCTTGACTCTGACAATCCACTCGCACACGTGACTGTGGAAGTGGTTGACAAAGATGGCAATCTTGTTCCTCTGGCCGACAACATGGTCTCTTGCCACCTCACGGGAGACGGTTCATTGCTGGGAGTGGAAGGCACAGGCAATCACGACATGTCGCATCCACGCGACAGAAGCAGACGCGTCTGCAATGGCCGACTTCTGGCTTACGTTAGCCGCAACAATTCGGCAGGGGAAGTGAAGCTCCGTTTCTCTTCGCCAATGCTTAAATCAACAGAAATCACTTTAACAACTAAATAAAGAAAATTATGAGAAAAATTTTCCTTACCGCCCTCGCGGGCATCGCAGTGGCTTCGGCCGCAAACGCAGTAGTAGCAGACCGTCTTTGGATCATCGGAGATCCTGCCGGTGGCTGGGATCCTACCAAAGGTATCGAATTGACCAAGACTTCTGAAGGTGTGTTTGAATACGACCTTAAAATCACTTCCGAAAAAAGTGGCTTCGGATTTGTTGACCAACTCGCGGCAGAAGGCGACTGGACCACTCTTAATGCTCACCGCTACGTGGCTCCTTCAAGCGGATATATGCCTGTGATCGGAGAGAATTCAATGGAATACGCCACTTCCGACTATTGCTGGGATCTCCCCACTGGAGAGTATAAGCTGACTGTCGACACAAAAAATATGAAACTTATCCTTGCCGGTGATGAGCCTGTCGTAAAACCTGCCGCTCTCTATTTCCTTGGAGATACAAATGATTGGACCGCCTCTCCCGAATATGCGTTTACTTCAGATGACAATGTGGTGCATACATTCAAAGCGACTGTGATCCGCAGTGCGGAAGACTGCACATTCAAGATCGCGACAAATGGCTGGGCCACTGAATATTCCAATGGCAAAAAGGATATGAAAGCCGGTAACACCTACCCTATCGGTCCCGGCAAAGGTGTGGAAAACATGGGCTTCGCGGAAGATATCGAGGATGCTACACTCATCCTTGACACCAAGGCAATGACACTTACTGTCCTTTCCGGTTCTTCCGCTGTCACAGAAATCGCAGCAGATGAAAATGCTCCTGTCGAATATTACAATCTTCAGGGTGTACGCCTCTCCAACCCCAAGGGGCTTGTAATCCGCAAGCAGGGCTCCAACGTGACAAAAACCATTATCCGCTAAATCTGACTTATCGAAAAAAAATGGGCAGCCCGGATTGAGCTGCCCATTTTTGTATCCTGAAAAATCTCAGAAGAGACCGTTGATTCCGCTGAATATGAGAACCAGATAGCCTAACACAAGGCCGATGACACCCATGATCAGACCGGTAATCACCATATATTTCTGCTTGATGAAACCGGTGGCGTCGGCAAGTGCATTCGGAGGTGTTGAGATCGGAAGCACCATAGCAAGCGATGAGCAGATTGCAACACCAATCAGAAGGGTTGCCACTCCGCCAAACGATGCCAGAGAGTCCGCCATGGATGTGCCGGCAATAGCGAGAATAGGCACAAACAATGCAGCTGTCGCCGTGTGGCTGATGAAGTTGGCCATGAGATAGCACAACAGTCCTGAACCGATGATGACAACCAATGGAGACCATTCGCCGAATGGGATAGCGGCTATAAGATGCTCCGCGAGACCTGACTGACGCATTGCCACGCCAAGGGCGAAAGCACCCGCGATCATCCAGAGAATACTCCAGGATATCTGCTCAAGGTCGCGTTTTGTGATCACGCCGGCTATACAGAGCACTCCCACAGGAAGCATTGCCACAACATTGGCATTCACTCCGGTGATAGAGTCTGTGAGCCAAAGGCCTACCGTAACGGCAAATGTAATATACACAACAACATCCCTCCAACTGCTCTCATGGTGAGATTCAATCTGAAGATGGATAGTCTTCTGCTTGAATGGGAAAAGCTTGCGGAGCACCATCCACGCGATAAACAGAAGCACCAGTGTGAAAGGCACCATCACCATCATCCATTGACCGAAACCTATTCCGAGATCCATACCGGCAGGATCGTTTAGAAATTTAAGGGCGATCGCGTTCGGAGGTGTACCGATAGGAGTGCCGATACCTCCGATATTGGCACCGACCGGGATAGCGAGAGCAAGACCGATCTTACCTTTGCCGTCGGCAGGAAGGGCCTTTAATACCGGAGCGAGGAAAGTAAGCATCATCGCAGCTGTGGCGGTGTTACTTATAAACATGGAGAAAATAGCTGTCACCAAAAGGAAGCCAAGCAATACATTCTCGGATTTCGTGCCGAACGGAGCGAGCATCACCTTCGCGAGTTTCACATCCAGACCGCTCTTTGTGGCAGCGATGGCAATGATGAAACCTCCGATGAAAAGCATGATGGTAGGATCCGCGAAACAGTGGAGAATAGCTGTGTTGCTGACAAGATTACTGAATTTCACTCCGGCGGCATCCGTCTGGAAGAACCATAATCCGCTGTCGGAAGTGCCGAAAAGCAAAAGAACCACCACAACAAGGGAAGTTGTCCATGCCGACACCACATCAAAGAGCCACATGAGGGCGGCAAACGCGAAAATCGCGATCACGCGGTGCTCAACAGGGTTCAGATCCGGCAATCCGTACCAAGCGGATGGAGCGATCCAGAGGAAAAGAGGAATCGCGATAGCGAAAAAAAGTTTCAATGCCTTAAGACCCAGAGGATTCTTGTTTTTCCTATGGTCTTTTTTCCATTGATGATAAGCCTCCACAAGGTGGAAGCCATGAAAAATCGTAAACATGACTTAGGATAATTAAATAAAACTATATGAATATTAGGTTATAATCGCTTATAATGTTTGGTTATAATCACTTATAATGGTTCAATACAGTCCGCTATCGGAAGGTATTGTGTCGGAGAGTATATCGCGCGTCGCTGCCGGAGATGCATCACGTCGGCTTGCAAATCTCCCGGATCTCGCTGATTTCGATAATCTCGCTGACTTGGAGGATTTCGCTGACTTTGCCGAGCCGTTTCTGTTGCGCGTCCGCCGTTGAGTGGCGGCACTTGCAGTGCCGCGGGCATCATCCCCAGCCACGCTATCGGCATTCATCTCCAATGTCTCCACCTTGGCTGGCAACTTCTCATCCTCGCGCATCCTCCTCGCTCCGAGTCCCCACACCAAGGCACCGAACAGAAGCACACATATCAGGAGCGTCCACGCCCCTTTTCTCTCATTAGCACGCACGATAAAAATTTTTATGAAAGCAAATCCGGACGCAATCTGCGAGTCCTCTCCACCGCCTGCTCATGACGCCACTCGGCAATCTTCGCCTCATGACCTGACAGCAAGATGTCCGGAACCCTCCACCCTTTGTAATCCGCAGGGCGCGAATACACCGGAGGTGCCAACAGATTATCCTGAAATGAATCTGAAAGTGCCGACTGCTCATCCCCTATCGCACCGGGAATCAACCTCACCATAGCGTCGGCAATGACAGCGGCCGGGAGCTCGCCGCCGGTGAGCACATAGTCGCCGATCGAAATCTCCTTTGTTATGAGGTGTTCGCGCACGCGCCAGTCAACACCCTTGTAGTGCCCGCATAGAATAATCACATTATTGAGCATCGACAGACTGTTGGCCATCGGCTGGTCGAAAGTCTCACCATCAGGCGAAGTGAAAATGACCTCATCGTAATCGCGCTCCGCCTTAAGTGCGGAAATGCAGGCATCGATAGGCTGAATCTGCATCACCATTCCCGCCTCCCCGCCAAACGGGTAATCGTCTACTTTCCGGTGCTTGCTGGTGGTATAATCGCGAAGATTATGAATCACTATCTCCACAAGCCCCTTATCTTGGGCACGCTTGAGTATGGAGCAGTTGAAAAAAGGCTCCAGCATCTCAGGCATCACTGTCAACACATCAATTCTCATATGATTCAGATTGAGACTGCAAAATTAACTATAATTTCTTTTAAGCGCAAACCTGGGTCGTTAAGAGTCGGCTTCATAAAATAGGCCTTAGAATACGTTATCTCTCCCCGAAAAGCGTTATAATTAATTTTTTTAGAGAAAAAGAAACTTCGTTATACATTTTTTAAAATATTTTTATTAGGTATTTTCCTCATTTACATTTCCAATGCTATCCCAAAAGTCCCCCATACCCTCCCCCCACTCCCCTACCCACCCACTCCCACTTTTTGGCCCTG